>ENA-UPTF01000525-UPTF01000525.1-marine-metagenome-genome-assembly--contig:-NODE-525-length-26599-cov-3.332516_pt1 | contig 26599 bp, 25 predicted proteins | sample MGYA00238166_ERZ767019 | MGnify/ENA primary metagenome ERZ767019 (study PRJEB28930, sample SAMN06266391) | marine metagenome | isolation source: Sea water from 250 m depth | place: Atlantic Ocean | study... | reverse complement strand
AATCAAATACGTGCTGAATTTGGTGCGCTCTGCGAGCGCTCCTGAAGCGATGGTCACAGCTGTTGCAGCAAAGACTGCTTGAAAGAAAAAGTCTGTGGCACCGCTGAGGCCACCGCTTATGTCGAAGAGGTCGACTCCACTAAGGGCAAACGCGCCCCAACCGAACCAGTCGCTGCTACCTGAATCACCGCCGTATGCGAGACCGTAACCGACTAAGAAAAAGGCCATGATTCCAATTGCCGCGTCCGCAAGGTTTTTCGCCATAATGTTGCCAACGTTTTTCGACCGGGTGAGGCCAGATTCGAGCATCGCGAAACCTGCCTGCATCAAGAACACGAGTACGCCAGCAATGAAAACCCATAGGTTGTCCATTACCGCTTGCACCGCGGCCGCAGCTGCATCTGGGTCATGACCATCAGCATTTGCTGGTCCCGCAAATAGAAATACGCCGCCGAGAACTCCGACGACAACAATAGTTAGTTTGCGTTTCATTTTTTCCTTCCTGAACGCACGAACAAGACGCAATGTAAAGGCGAGTTGTTTCAAGTCCGTCAAGGAAGGGTTAAGCGAGCATCACCATCAGTTTTCGGGTGTGATTCCAATCTGTTTCAACGGCGTTAACGTCCACCTAATACCTGGCGACACGGAGCAGGCATCAAACGAATTAGCCACAGAATGAGATTAGGGCTATGACTAAGGAATTGTTTTGTGGAGCTGATCGGAATCGAACCGACGACCCCCTGCTTGCAAAGCAGGTGCTCTAGCCAACTGAGCTACAGCCCCCAGTAACCCTCAGAGGGTACCGAAATAAAGCCTGGAGCACGACTTAAGCAAACCATGGCTTTTGCGGGCATGATCAAGGTATTGAATTTCGATATAAATCAAAAATTCCCTTGAGGAGGGACCTCTAATGACTATGCCCGCAATTTCGTTAGCTGCGGTAAACGGCCGGCGCCAACAAACACTCGATGTAGCTGCAGAGATTGAACAGCGTGGGTTTACTGGCATTTATTGCCCTTCTATGGGTGACTGTGTCGCTCTTTGCCAAGCGATCGCTTCGGTCACCAACGAAATAACTTTCGGCACTTCAGTCCAGCCCATTTATTTCAGAAACCCCGAGGACCTCGCAGCGACCGCTGCTTTCATCCACGAAATAAGTAACGGACGGTTCCGCTTGGGAATTGGTGTGACTCACGGCCCAGTTCATCAACGCTTAGGAATCACGCCCGGGAAACCTTTAGCTGACACCCGTGACTATGTGGCCGCGATGCAACGGGCCGCTGAGCATCACGGTGAGCTACCTCCAATTGTCTTAGCCACCCTGAGAAGAAAGATGGTTGAGCTTTCAGTCGAAATTAGTGCTGGAGCGGTGTGGGCGAATGCGAGCCGTAACGACTTCAACAACTCGGTTGTAGATATACCTCAGGATGTTCAAAGCAGCGATTTCTTTATCGGCAACATGATTCCAACAGTGATCGATGATGATCGAGACGCGGGCGCCGCACGCAATAGGAAAACTCTTCAGGGATACGTAGCCCTACCCAACTATCGAAACTATTGGAAACAAGCTGGCTACGTCGAGGAAATGGAAGGTATAGAAGCCGCTCTTGATGAGGGAGACCGAGATCGAGTCTTGACGTGCATGTCAGATGAATGGCTATCGAACGCAACGCTCTATGGCTCTCAAAACGAAGTGAGGGAAGGCGTTGAAGAGTGGTTCGACCAAGGTTGCAAAACTCCGATTCTGGTGCCTTCCAGCACTAGTGGCGGCCAAATGCATGCCATACAAGAACTGTTCGACTGTTTCTCGTGAGTCAGTCAACTGGAGTTCTAGTTGTCGTCTGAAATAGACCTTGATGCTGCCGCGGCGCGCCTTGCTGGTGTTGTTAGACGAACGCCGGTGCTCAGGTCACGTCTGCTAGATGAACGCGTCGGTGCGGAGGTACATCTGAAGGCAGAACATCTGCAGCGAACCGGGGCCTTTAAGTTCCGCGGCGCATTTAACGCGATCGCTGCATTACCAACTTCTGTTCGTCAATTAGGAATCATCTCTTATTCTTCGGGGAACCACGCTCAAGCTGTCGCGCGTGCCGCCCAACTATTCGATGTACCGGCGACCATCGTGATGCCGACTGATGCTCCGGACTCGAAGCGGAAAGCAACAGAAAGTTATGGCGCCGAAATCATTAGCTACGACCGGTACACCCAACATCGCGAGGACATCGCCGCTGAGGTGGTGCAGGATAGAGATTTAACCCTGATCCCCCCTTTCGATCATCCAGACGTAATTGCTGGTCAATCAACCTGCGCTCAAGAATTGTTCTCAGAGTCTGGTCCTCTCGATCAACTGATTGTGTCGGTAGGCGGAGGGGGGTTGATCTCTGGCAGTGCGTTAGCTGCACACCGCGAAAACGCAGACTGTGAGATTGTTGGAGTTGAGCCTGAGTCGGGTAACGATGTTCAGTTGTCACTTCGCGAAGGTCGAATCATCGAAATTGATGTACCAGAAACCATTGCTGACGGACAGCAAACAACATCGCCTGGTGTCCACACGTTCGCTGTGATGCAGCAACACGTCTCGGAAATAGCGACTGTCAGCGACGACCAGATTCTGGATGCCATGGACTATTTGTTTCGGTTCCAAAACCAGGTTGTAGAACCGAGCGGTGCTTGTGCTTTGGCTGCTCTTCTAACCGGCGCAGTCAAACCTTCAGGAAAACGAATTGGGGTAATTCTGTCTGGCGGCAATATTTCACCAGAACGATTTGTAGCGCTAATGGAGCAGCGCTAAGAATCTCAGCTTGTTCATCCCGCCCGGCTCAAACTTTGGATCTGCCCGAGATAGCGAACCTCTTCGTCACGAGCGGCATCTACATCATCAACCCATGGTGAGAAGAGTGACCGCCACCGTTGAGCCCAGGTGTGTTGTGCGGTTACCCGTGACCAAGCCGCCTCTCCAATTTTCTCCAACTCCCGTTTGTCGGCAACAAGCACCGGGACCAAGTCAGCGAGATCTTCGCTTGATTGGAACGTCACAATTTCTTCACCCGGGGCCAAAACCTTGTCGACTGCGGCTCTTGCTTGGACAAGAGCTGGTGTTCCTACAACAGCAGCTTCATAGACGCTGTTGGACAGGCCTAATTCAAAAAATGATTTTCTCACTTGTGATTGGTGAGTCAACGAAACTGGCAGTTCAACTAACAAACGCGCGCCAGCAAACAGGGTCGCTCGTTCTGGTAAAGGCATAGCGTCGACAGTCGACACGTTGAGCGGTAATTCTGACCAGCCGTCACCTACTACGACTAGATCGTCCAGATGGTCAAAGCTCATCACGGCATCAATATTTGTTGGATCGGCATCTCCTACAACTACAGCTCCTCGCCGTTCGGAAGGAACAAAATTCATTAATGCAGGTGGATGAACTGCAGGCTCCATCAGCGAAAGTCGGAAGGTACCGAGGTTGGTGTATTCGTCGAAGGTCTGCAGATCAGGTACTGCAACCAAGTCATACTCTCGCAAATCATCGCTGAGTCCACCTAAGTCTGTTACCGCACCTTGCAACGACGACCCGGTGTGCAAGCAGAGAGCCACCGTTTCCGAAGCGGATGTCAAAGCACGTATTTCTTCTCTGTCCGGAACACCAGCAGCTGGAATGACAACCAAAATTTCAGGCGAGTAACGATCAAGCCCCCACTTGATCGCTGCTTTTGTAGGTGCGACTGCGACTACTTCGTGCCCTAAAAACCTCAAGGGGTCGGCTACCTGTAAGCGCAAGTGTGACTCGGGAGCATCTACTCCGTAACCGGTTACTACTATCCGCATTGTGGGGGCCATCTCTGTCGGTCAAGCTGATCGGTCCCCTGTGGGGCCTCCCTCTTCAGTGTGGAACACTTTTAGATGAATTTCGATGACCATCAGAGGGTTCGTTGCGGAGACCTCTCATCACAACCGCCACCGCTAGCGCCAACACAACGATCGAAGTCCATACGTTGATTCGGACACCAAATACCTCGGTGGCCTTATCGGTCCGAAGTAGCTCAATCCATAATCTTCCGACCGTGTACCCAGCCACATAAATGGCCCAGCTGTATCCCTTCCTAAGTTGGGGAAACAACCTTGGTGCAAGCACTGCTATAAACCCCGCTACTCCCAAATTCCACAAAGCTTCGTAGAGAAAAGTCGGATGAAAGGTTGGTGAGTCCGCGTATTCCAAAGGACGATTCTCACTGTCAATTCGCAGCCCCCACGGCAAAGTTGTCGGTCGTCCAAATAATTCTTGATTAAACCAATTCCCCAGTCGTCCGACCGCTTGAGCTATCGGAATCCCAACAGCTGTGGCATCAAACATTGCAGCGACATCGCCGTTTTCTCGACGTACTACCCACCATGCAACTAACGCACCAGCAGCTACTGCCCCCCAAATCCCAAGTCCACCTTTCCAAAGTTTTGGGATCTCACCCCAGTTGCCCTGGAAACGACCAAAGTCGGTGGCGACGTGGTAAAGCCGTGCCCCTATGATCCCAGCCGGAATTGCCCAGGTGGCCATCCGATGAATCATCACCGGGTCTCCACCCGCGGCTTCATACCTGCGGCTGCTTACCCACACCGCTAGCAGAGCTCCAATGGCAATCGTCAACCCATAGGCGCGTAACTCAAAAACACCGATTTGAATGGAGCTTGTCGATGGGCTTGGGATTGCAGCAAACATCACATTCTCCTGTCACGCTGAGGATATAGGTAACGGATTACTTCGAGAGACAAGACGTGCGCGGAACGGCTTCCCCACTGTTGTCGGTTCAGCACTACGTATTGGAAAGACCCTCATACACAGCAGCGGTAATTCCGCGATTTTCGAGTTCCTGTAACCAAGGAAGTGGATCATCCAACATTCCTAGACTCCAGGACCCTGACGGCAACACACCCAACAGTGACCATTCTGCTGCTATCGCTGCTACCGCACCAGCTGCCGCTGAAGGGTAGTCAATTGCTCCGATCACTTCAGTGGTTTGAATTTGGTCTCGAATGCCCCGAATTTCAATTCGGACTGCTCCTGGACCGCCGTCTCTGTGGGGAGGACGAAGCATTGGTAGCCAAGCTGTTAGCCGATCACGTCTTGTGGCCGCTACCTTCGCCGTGATCCGTTCTGCTTCAGGGAAACTTGCGGACAGCAAAACGGGGTCAGCGAGTGCTGCTCTATAACAATCTCGAGCGCCGAGGGGGTCTGGGAACCAGACCAGTTCTCTGCCTGCACCGCTTGGCCTCCTCATCCAGTTTCCCTTACGCAGCTCAAGCGACTCCTGTGTCCTTGCACGATGAAGTTGGCGTTGACAGGCTGGCCCACCTGTGCCCATTCGGGCCACATGTAATTCTTCGACGCTATCGAATCTTGTTCCACCGTGACGCGCGAGCAGGCAACTTAAGCCGGGTGAGAAAGCAGCCCCCACAATGACAGACCGTTCAGCTTTATTAGCTGCGGAGTCAAGCTCTAACAGCCCCTCTACATCATTTAATGCATCTGACAGCGAGACAACATGAGAACCATTTCCGATTGCTTCTTCAGCTAGTTCTGTATGTCCGCCGGAAGGCTGAGCTAATACAGTTACATCAGCTGCCGGAAGTGGTCCGGGAGCAATAACTTCGATATCTACGTCAACTAGTTGGCGAACAAAGCCGTGCATCCGCTGAGGACGTCTCGCTCCAAGAATCAACCTTTCGACTAATCCCGAAGCCGCAAGTTGTCGCGCTACACGCCGACCAACAACCCCAGAACCGATAACAGCAACTGTGGACACGTCAGCGGAAGTCCGGGCCACTTAACTGTCTCCACTTGCCTTGACGCGGAGGAATTCCTCCCGACCCCCTCAGCCGCAAGATGGCAGCAACAACTGTTCCTACACCCATTGCCAAGATTGCTCGGCGTAGTGCTCGCACAACTACCTCCGCTCAGAGACTCAAATCACATGTTATGTGATACCAGGTGTTCGGAACGTGGGGCTAGCTGGAGTCGAACCAGCGACCTCACCCTTATCAGGGGTGCGCTCTAACCAACTGAGCTATAGCCCCGAACAAGTTTCAGATAGTAGCGGCGCTACTGACGCTCCACCAACGTGGATGTGTTTAAGAGGGTGGTTGATCTTCCTCTAACAGCGTCACTCGCACACCACCAACAAGGTCACTAATGAGATTAAAGATGATGGTCAACAGAACATTAAACGCAACCCCGGCAACAAATAACACCGCTCCTATGACCGTCGCTCGCCGGAAAATTTCATCCCCATTGATCTCCCAAACTTCATATGAGCCGACCTCTGCAATAAAGGATTCAATGTTGGTAATCACGCCGGATTGCACAGCTGCGGTCCACAGTAGGTAGCCGGCGATGACTGTTGCTCCATACAGGCAGGCGTACAACAGAATGGAAACCTTTAATACTGACCAAGGATCAACGTGTCTGATGGTTCGGCGAGTTCTCTTTACTCGAGCGCGGCGTTTACCTATCCAACCAAGGTCTTCTTCCGGCAACAAAATTGGTCGTTCATCCGCCGGTGTCTTTGGCAGAACTGGCTCGATTTGCTGACTTATTTGGGTATCAACAACTAAAGGTTGCTCTTTGTCAATTACTGGAACGACTCCAGTTTCATCGTTTGGTTCTGGGACCTCACCTTGTTCACGTCCTTTTTGGCCAGCTGGGGGACGTCTAACGACTTGTTTGTCCTTTGTCCGCCGTTCGTCTTTAGGAGGACGGGCAGATTTTGTTCCGGGGATTCTCCGTTTTCTTGGGCTCCGACGACCAATTTCTTGCTGGTCTAGCCCAACTGCACGCGCGAACGTTTCATCGTCAACCCCATCTGAGGGAGGGTTTCCTTGGTCTGGTTGATCGGAATCAGCCACGCGTCGAAGTGTACGGGAGGTCAAGCCGTAGCTGGGCGCGGTGTTCAGTTTGCTGCTTCAGTTTCAGCCATTTCATCGAGATCTAACGTGACGGGAGACAAAGCAGCAACGGTCTCCTCTTCTCCCACATTCATAACTTTGACACCTGTGGCGTCGCGCCGTTGTTCCGCTATTTCCGAAACTGCTGTTCTAATCAAAACACCACCTGACGACACCATGATGACCTCATCGTCCATTTCGACCATCCGGGCGCCGATAACTGCGGCGCCTCGCGCCTCCGTCAGCTTTATGCCTTTGACTCCCATTGTTCCTCGACCTTTGCGGGGATATGCCTCGATGGGAGTTCGTTTTCCGTAGCCTCCTTCGGTCACCGTCAACAAATAGCGTTGGTCGTTCTCCGAGGTTGCAGCCGCGGCTACGACAACGTCGTCACCTCTCAGTTTCATCCCTCTGACCCCAGCCGCGCTTCTTCCCATTGGGCGAACTTGGTTGCCTGCGAACCTGATCGCCTGGCCAGCACTACTAACCAAAATAACGTCATCGTTTTCGCGGACTTGAATAACCCTCACGAGTTCATCTCCGTCGCGGAGGTTTATAGCTATCAATCCATTGGTTCGGTTCTTGTCATATTCAGTGAAGGTCGTCTTCTTGACGACCCCTTTGCGAGTTACAAATAGCAGAAACTCGTCAGCAACGAATTCTTGCGTGTCGATAACGGCTTCAACTACTTCATCTGGTTCCAATTGCAGCAAATTGACTACAGCTGTTCCGCGTGCGGTTCGTTCCATCATGGGAACTTGATAGGCCTTGAGGCGATACACCTTTCCACGGTTGGTAAAGAACAGGAGGTATGAGTGAGCTGTTGTCGTCAGGACGCGAACCAAAATGTCATCGTCTTTCAGTCGTGCTCCTTGCACTCCCCTACCTCCGCGACCCTGGGTCCGGAAAGTGTCGGCGGCTACTGATTTGATGTAGCCGCCTTTGCTGAGGGTAATAACCACGGGTTCGTTGTCGATTAAGTCTTCAACTTCCATATCTCCTTCGTCGAACACAATTTGTGATCGGCGGGGAGTGTCGTGTTCTTCCCGGACTTCGTTGAGTTCTTCTTTTATTACCGCCCTGAGTTGGCTGTCATTACTAAGGATTTCTTGTAGTTCTTTGATGCGGGCTTGAAGTTCTATCAACTCTTCTTCGAGTCGCGTTCGCCCTAATCGGGTTAGTCTCCCCAGTTGCATATCGAGGATGTGGTTCGCTTGGCGCTCACTAAAAGAGAACGGCTCCAACTGGAGTTCCCCAAGAGCAGACACCCGGTCCTCGCTCGCCCTGATAAGGGTAATTATTTCGTCGATCAGGTCCAGTGCCCGAAGCAGTCCTTCAACGATGTGAGCCCGGTCTTGCGCTTGGCTGAGTCGATATTCTGAACGCCGCGTTACTACGTCGATCTGATGTTCAACGTAGGCAGTCAACGCGTCTCGAAGGTTTATGGTCCTAGGAACGCCATCGATAAGAGCGACCATGTTCGCCGCAAAGCTTGTTTGCAGCGGGGTGTGTTTATAAAGGTTGTTTAGGACGACGCTGGCTGGGGCGTCTCGCTTGAGTTCAATAACAAATCTGGTTTGACCTTTAGCTGACTCATTACGCAGCTCTCGTATTCCATCGATAATTTTTCTGTCGACTGCATCTGCGATTTTTTGTTCGATATTTTCGACTGATTGTTGGTAGGGAATCTCAGTAACAACTATCTGGGTGTTCTTCCCGTCTTCAACAATTTCTGCTTGAGCTCTGATCCGAATGGAGCCGCGCCCTGTTGTAAATGCGCTTGTCAGACCCGCTCTTCCCATGATGAGGCCACCTGTTGGGAAATCTGGGCCTTGTACAAATTCCATCAGATCAGCGACTGTTGAGTCGGGGTTGTCAATCAAATGAAGGGTTGCGTCGATAATTTCTGTCAAATTGTGTGTCGGAATGTTTGTTGCCATTCCGACTGCTATTCCTTGGCTCCCATTGACAAGCAAATTCGGGAAACGTGCCGGCATTACTAAAGGCTCTTCGCCTGACCCATCGAAAGTCGGTGCTAGGTCAACGGTGTCCTCATCAATACTTTCGACCATTCGCATCGCGAGGTCCGTAAGGCGACATTCGGTATATCTATATGCTGCCGGCGGGTCGTTCGGTGAACCAAAGTTGCCGTGGGGGTCAATCAGTGTGTTCGCCAAGCTAAATGTTTGTCCCATCCGGACCATTGCTTCATATATCGCGTTATCCCCATGTGGGTGATAATTGCCAATGACGTCTCCCACGACCGTTGCACATTTCTTGTGAGGTCTGTCCGGTCTCATCCCAGTTGAAAACATTGACCACAAAATTCGTCGATGGACGGGTTTCAGCCCGTCGCGAGCATCTGGAAGTGCCCGGGCAGTGATAACTGACATCGCGTAATCAAGAAACGATTGCTCCATTTCTTGTTGAATTTCAATTGGCTCTATTGATAAATGATTTTCGCCGTCCGGGGTTTGGTCATCAGGTGGAGATTGGTCGTTCATGTTGCTCAAATATCCAAGAATCGAACGTCATGTGCGTTGTTTTGGATAAATCCTTTTCGGCTTTCGACGTGTTCGCCCATCAGGACGCTGAAAATATTGTCAGCTATTGACGCTTCATCGACAGTTACTTGAAGCAAGGTCCGCGTTTCGGGATTCATCGTTGTTTCCCATAACTCGTCCGCGTCCATTTCACCGAGCCCTTTGAGCCGTTGAAAGTCATTCTTATGATTGGGTCTGTCGGATAGAAAGTCTGATTTCGCTACATCATCTTTTAGATACACCGTGTCATTACCGACTTTGGTCGAATAAAGCGGTGGTTGAGCGATATAGATATGTCCACCGAGCACCAAATCTTTCATCTGGCGCCAAAAAAATGTCAGTAGCAACGTTCGAATATGGCTGCCGTCTACGTCGGCATCACACAGCAAGACAACCTTGTGATACCGAATTTTTTGGGCATCAAAATTTCCTTCTCCGTCCCCAACTCCCGCTCCTATTGCAGAAATAAGTGCCTGAACCTCGGTGTTTTGGAACATCTTTTCGAGTCGCCCTCCGAGACGCTCGACGTTCAAAATTTTCCCGCGAATGGGAAGGATTGCCATAGTTCTGGGGTCTCTGGCATCTTTCGCTGATCCCCCAGCTGAGTCACCTTCGACTATGTAGAGTTCGCTTTCCGCGGCATCCCCCGACGAACAATCGGTGAGTTTGCCAGGTAGACCCGCGCCCGCTAACGCCGACTTCCGTACCGTGTTTTTTGCTTTTTGAGCGGCTAGCCGTGCCCTCCGCGCGTCTATCGCTTTATTGATCGTTCTTTTCGCTTCTTTGGGGTGCTCTTCAAGCCAGTCGGTTAACGCGTCATTGGTTGCTTTTTGGACCAGACTTCGCATCGAGGTGTTCCCAAGCTTGGCTTTAGTTTGACCTTCAAATTGGGGTTCTTGAAGGCGAACGCTGACGATCGCTGTTAGTCCCTCGCGGATGTCGTCACCTTGGAGGTTGTCTTCTTTTTCTTTGAGAAGATTCTTGGCTCGGGCATAACGGTTGACGGTCGATGTCAGGGCAGTTTTGAACCCTTCTTCGTGCATGCCACCTTCAATGGTGCTGATTCCATTAGCAAACGAATGGATACCGTCAAGTTGGTAGCCCGTATTCCATTGGAAAGCTATTTCAACTTCGTCTCCTTCTTCTGAGGCGTCGAGGTATCCGACGTCGTCAAAAAGTGGGTCTTTGGCGTCGTTAAGGTGGCGAACAAAGTCTCTGATGCCTCCGTCGTATTGAAATTCCGCTTCCGTTGGTGAACTGTCCCTCTCATCGCGAAAAGCAATCTTCAATCCGGCATTCAAAAATGCCATCATCTGAAATCTCTCGAGGAGGGTTTGTGCTCGGAACTCAACGGAATCAAAGATGGAGGGGTCTGGGGCAAAAGTGACACTTGTACCCGTTTGTGATTCAGGCGAATCGCCTATCTCTTGGATTGGTCCGACTGGTTGTCCTCCATCATGAAAGTCTTGTCTCCATCGGCGGCCGTCACGATCTATCTCCAACTCCACGGCTACCGACAAAGCATTGACGACGGACACTCCTACTCCATGTAATCCACCTGAAACTTTGTATCCTCCTCCGCCAAACTTTCCGCCAGCGTGCAATACGGTCATCACAACTTCGGCTGCGGACTTATCTGGGTATTTCGGATGTTGGCCGACGGGAATACCGCGACCGTCGTCGACTACACGACATCGCCCGTCAGCAAGAATGACAACTTGGATGGTTGTGCAGTGCCCCGCCATCGCTTCGTCGACCGAATTATCTACGACTTCGTACACCAGATGGTGAAGCCCTGCTGGGCCTGTGGATCCGATATACATACCCGGGCGCTTACGAACCGCTTCCAAACCTTCGAGGACTTGAATATTTTCTGCCTGGTATGTTACGTCGCTCACTTAACCCCTTTTCGTGAGCCAAATACTACCAGTAGGAGGGGACCCGTAGAGGTAGGGTTAAAACCGTTATACGGCTTCTCAAGGCTTCTGACGCAAAATACTTCACTTATGAACCTTTGACGTGAACTTTGAGGCCAGAAAAGTTGAGTTTTGGGTCTTTATCTTGCAACTTTGCAACCAACTCTTGTTCCAAATACCGAATTTCTGTTGCCCACCCTGGATGGTCAACATCAACAAGAAGACAATTATCGATAACTCTGCGTGGCTTACAGTGATCAGCGATAGTGGGGCCGACGGCCTCTTCCCAATGTTGGTAAACGAGAAACATGAGCCCGTCATCGCCAAAGCCACTGACAAGCCGTTTCAAAACATCACCCAAGGATCGCGGTTCATGCCAGCGAGCTGATCCCCCTCCCCTAGTTTCCATGAATTCGACCTTCAACAATTTCCAATGTCTGGACTGGATCAATCCCATCCGGAACCGTTCCTGTCGCCGAGGTTAAAATTATCTGCGACTCAGGAAGGCATTCCACAAGCCTTCTAGCCCGAGTTTCATCCAGTTCAGAAAACACGTCATCTAATAGGACAACTGGTTGATCTCCGGTTACCTCTTCAACAAAAACGTAGGTGGCTAGCCGCAACGCCAAAGCCAAACTACGTTGCTCACCTTGTGACGCGTGAAACCGAGAATGAAGTGACCCTAAAAGAATGGTCAAATCGTCGCGGTGAGGACCTACCAACGTCATTCCTCTTCTTATTTCATCATCCCGCATTCGTGAAAGGGCAGCCGCGAGTCCCTCGTCTCGCCAGTCAGTCTCAAGTTGCAACAACACTTCAACATTGAGATCCGCTATCCGCTGGTAAAAATCAGAAACCACTGGCTGGATGGTCGCAACAAAATCCGATCTATGTTGTCCCACAACATTCGCGGCCTCTATTAGTTGCTCGTCCCAAACAAGCAAGTTGGACCCCAAATCCTCGGAGTTGCGTCCTCGAGCCTGTTTCAGGAGATTGTTTCGCTGCCGAAGAATTTGATCAAAGTCTGTTCGCGCTGCCCTGAACTCAGCGCTCCCTATGGCAATGGTTTCATCTAGCAGAGAGCGCCGGACCGAGGGCGAACCTTTAATGATATTTAGATCGTCTGGGCTAAAGACGACAACCCGAACCGTGTCACCCAAGTCTCGGAATCTCTTTATTTTTTGCTTGTTGACCTGCGCTTTGGAACGTCCCTGTGCAGCCAACTCCACTTCGACAAGCGATGTTCTACCTGCCTGTTCAACTTCGGCCCTCAAGTATGCAGACGACCTGCCGGCAGCAACTAAAGCGTCAACCTTTGCTCCACGAAACGACCGGGCGCCACTTAACAAATGAAGACCTTCAATCAGGTTGGTTTTCCCATGCCCGTTTAACCCAACAACAAGAGTGACCTTTTCATTAAGTGCAACATCGGTTGCTAAGTGGTTACGGAAATCTGTAAGCCACAGGCGCTTAATGATCAATATCTTGTCGGTTTACTCAAGAAACTCGAACTGGCATCAATAAATACAGAAAGTCGCCGCCTTCACTGGAACGAAGGACGGCTGGTTTTAACGCATCAAGTGTTTCGAGCACAACCTCATCGCCTGGGGCCGCTTCTAACCCCTGGATCAGATAGTCAGGGTTGAAAGCAACCGTCAGCTCGTCTCCGTTGTATTGGGCGTCGACCTCCTCCTGTGCTTGACCCACATCTTGCGTAACCGCCATTAGTTCCACACAATCAGACTTCTGGGTGATTCTTAGTGGTGTTGTGTCTCGCGCCATCAACTTCACGCGGCGAACCGCTTCCAGCAGTGGCTCTCGACCAATGGTCAACTGGTTCGGATAGCTACTTGGAATTAACTGTCTGTAATTAGGGAACTCTCCCTCAATTAGTCGAGTCGTTACTTGAACCTCTCCATCGTCGACCGTCACATCGAAGCTGACCTCGCGTTCACCCAACCGGACGGTGACCTCTTCAGAGTCGCCCAATACCCGCCCCAACTCATCAAGAGCTCTCGACGGAACCAGCACTTTCTGACCCTCACTCAATACCGTCGCTTCGGGAAGATCACGCACAGCGAGGCGATATGAGTCAGTGGCCACCAACCGAAGCCCACCGTCTTCAGCTGACATCAGGACACCCGTAAGGATGGGCCTCGCATCATCTCCGCTTGCAGCCCGGACAACTTGCTTCAACCCGGCAGCCAGGTCCGCTGTCGAAACAGTTACCTCGTCGCCTTTTGGATCGGACAGAGAAGGAAAATCGTCGACGGGAAGTGTCCGAACAGAAAATTGTGAACGCCCTCCTGAGATTTTCGCTTCCTCCCCGGCAACCTCAACTTCGATTGCCCCAGAGTCAAGGGAACGAATGATGTCGACAGCTATACGCGACGGCAAAACAGCTTCACCAGATTCGGTGACAGCAACAGGCACTGATGCCCGAACTGTGATCTCTAGATCACTACCAGTCATTGTTAGAACGTCTTTGTGTGCTTTCAAATGGATGCCAGTGAGAACTGGCAAAGCACCACCTCGACTACTGACAGCTCTACTTGCAGTGCTTAGTTGTTCGACGAGTGCGTCGCGTTCACATCGAAATTTCACGTCGCCCTTCTTCTTTCTATTTGTTTTCTAAAATTAAATAGTGGTAATAGGTCCTGTGGATTGTGGACAAACTCACATAACCCCTAGTCAGTTGCTGTTTCTTTATCGACACTACTGTCCACCGCCACCCACAGGAGACCCAACGTGTTTAGAAAAACTCCCAAATTGTGTGGATAACTCAACCTTGTCCACCCTATCCCCACAGTGAAATCCAGAGCTTTATCCACGGGTTAATTGGACTTAATGTCAGAAATCAGGGCGCTTACCTGATCGTAAACTTGTCGGCGTTCCGCCATTTGGTTTCCCACTTTCTCAACAGCATGCATGACCGTTGTGTGATCTCTTCCACCGAACTCTCGAGCAATTGCTGGATAACTTAAATCTGTCAATTCGCGAACGACATACATGCTTATTTGGCGGGCCTGAACGAGGCTGCGGTGCCTTCGTTTTCCCATGAGCTCATCTACGTCATACCCGAACATTTCAGATGTCGCGTTGAGTATTCGATCGGGAGTGATTGGTCTGGATTCGTTATTGTGCACGATATCGCCGAGAACCCGTTCAGCAAGATCAACCGAAATGGGTTCATCAGTTAATGACGCATAAGCGCTAACCCGGATGAGGGCTCCCTCTAACTCACGGATGTTGTTCGTTATGAGTTCTGCAATAAATTCCAGTGCTTCGTCTGGAACTTCACTTCGGGCCACTTCAGTTTTCTTCCTCAGAATCGCGAGGCGGGTCTCAACATCAGGTGGTTGGATGTCGGTGATGAGGCCCCATTCAAATCTGCTGCGAAGACGATCTTCCAACGTTGCAATGTTCCTCGGGGGTCTATCTGAAGACAAAATGACTTGTCTGCCAGCTCCATGTAGTGAATTGAATGTGTGGAAGAACTCTTCCTGAAGCCCTTCTTTCCCTTCCATGAACTGGATGTCGTCAATCAACAAAACATCAATGTCGCGGTACCGACGTTTGAAAGTGCTGGTTGTAGAAGTACGGATCGCCTCAACGAATTCATTCATGAAAGTTTCCGTTGAAACGTATCTAGCCGTGTAGTTGGGGTATGTACTCCTGATGTAATGAACTATGGCTTGGAGAAGGTGAGTCTTACCTAATCCAGCGCCGCCATGGATAAACAACGGGTTGTAACTTCTGCCTGGAGTTTCAGCTACTGCTAATGCTGCTGCATGAGCGAACCGGTTGCTGGTTCCGGTAACGAACGATTCAAAGGTGTACAGCGGATGGATCGTGTCGGTATAGGAATCGCCAGCTGAACTATTTCGGGCGCCTGTATTACTTGTTGGGCTTCCTAATCGATCCTGGAGGTCAGGTGCAGCAGGCGTTTCTTCTTCGACGCGAGGCTCCTCGTCGACCAAGGGCGAGTTTTCAAGTTCGGGCTGCACGTCAATTTCGATAACGCTGGTCCTACACCCGGCATCAGCGAGCGCTGCTTCAACCATGGGTAAATAACGATTCAAGACGCGGTCGCGGATGACGCTGCTTGGAGCCACTAAGACAACGCGGTTGGTGGCCATCGCCACCATATGGAGATCACGAAACGAAGTAAGCCAAACCGCCTCTGAGACCTGACTTCGGAGCAATCCCCGACATGTCGTCCAAACAGCGTCAGCATTCAAGCTAACGTCCTCGTTTACATCTTGATTTTCTTGATTACTTAGGGTTTTATCAGCCATAAGGCCTCACAAGTCACACCGTGTGGAAAACCTGTGGCTGCTGTGTAAAACCCCAAGTCCCACTCATTCGCGAGTTGTGGAACCTAGCACTCCGTGGCCAACAAGAGCAAAACAACTACTATGAGTGGTAACTTTGTAACTATTACGTCGCATTTAGCACGTTCCGCGCGAGAATCGACAAAAGACGCTAAAACTCAGGACTTTCGGTCACCATGTTTCTGTTTCATTGCATTCCCCTCTAGGCTGATCCCGTTCAGATGTAGTCGAATGACTCGTCAGACAAGATTTAAGAAAAATTCCTATTCAACCGTCCAAGTTGTTGTCCTGTAAGGCAATCGTGGACTCTAGATAAAACAGCGATGCAATTAACGATCGCGGTCTAGCTCCTTCCCCTTTCAGTTACAGCAACGGACTTACATAGCCCCAAAACGGAGGCCCAGATCATGAAGCGCACCTTCCAACCCAATACTCGTCGACGATCGCGCCGACATGGGTTTCGTCACCGGATGTCAAGCAAGGCAGGACGGTCAATCATCAAAGCACGGCGCGCTAAGGGCCGGCAACGGCTGAGCGCTTGATTGAAAGTTGTACCCACAAAGCTGATTTTGTCGCACTAAAACGATCCAATCGGTTAACTGGGCAACATTTTTGGATGATGTTCTCTCCTGATTCGGCATTAAAAAATCCGCGCGTCGCCTATGCAATAGGACGCAATTACGGAAACGCGGTCCGCCGAAATCGCATAAGAAGACAATGCCAGGAAATTCTTCGTGAATTCGAAAACCAGCTGCCTAAGGGGCGTTACTTGCTAGGGGTTCGAAAAGCGCCTTCACCCGTCGCTTTCTCGCAATTGCGTGAGGACCTGAGTGACCTCATAGTCCGATTAGAAGAAGCGAAATGAACTTCCCCCGAATAGTCCTCACCAAACTCATTCGCGGATATCAGATGCTTACCTCTCGTCGAATCCCCGTGTGCAGATTTGACCCCACATGTTCTGCCTACGCCATACAAGCCATTGAGCACCATGGGGCTTTGCGGGGAGCTATGTATTCATTGCGGAGGATTTGTAAGTGTCATCCCTGGGGCGGGTGGGGTTATGACCCTGTACCTGCATCAACTCAAAGAGTTGAGGTCTGATGTTTGACTTAATTGCACGTGTCCTAGCTTGGTTCTACGACTTTTCTGGCAGTTATGCGATTTCCATTGTCCTGTTGACGTTTTTGATCATGTTGATCTTGACGCCTTTGACACTCAAAGGCACGCGCTCGATGATGCGTATCCAACAGTTGCAACCTGAGTTGAAACGAATACAAACTCAACATAAAGGTGATCGACAGAAAATTAATGAAGCAACCATGGCCTTGTATCAACAGCATGGTGCAAATCCATTAGCCGGCTGCCTTCCCACCCTGGTCCAACTTCCAGTATTTATTGTTCTCTACCGAGTCATTAACGGCATGACCAAGATGGGTGGTGACGGAGTTCCCGACCCGTCTTATTTGAAAAAAGAAACAGATCTTTACCAGGATTTAGTTGCCGACAACGGTGAGATGGTCTCTTTCGGAATTGATTTATCAGAAGCAGCTAAAGATGTAATACAAGCCAATTTCATGGACGGTCTCCCGTACCTCGCGCTCGTGGCGATTACCTTCGTCTTGTCTTTTCTCCAACAAGCGCAAATGAAAGCCCATCGCGGAGATGCTGCAGCACAAAACCCGCAGATGGAAATGCTGATGAAAATCATGCCGTACATGTTGCCCATCTTCGCGTTTTTGGTTCAGGCAGCTCTCGGTGTTTACTTCATTGCTTCGAGCCTGTATCGAATAGCCCAGCAGTCCTTTATCCATAAGACGATGAAACCGGTCACGACTGACGCGACCCCCATCGAAACCGAGGCCACCCCGATTGAAGCAGAGCTGATCGATGAGGAACCTCCTGTTAAAGAGGTACCGAACCAACGTTCAAAAAAAGCGATGGCTGCTCAGGACGAACGCCGCAAAGCCCGCGAGGAACGAAGCAAGCAACGAAAATCAGGACGACGGTCTCCTTCTCCGAAGGATGAGTCGCCTAAGACACAAAAATCAAAAAACGAAGCGGAACAGAACCCAATTCAATCCAAGAGGACCTCTGGTGATGGGCGCACAAAGAAACGGCGCAAATGACGATGGATTGGATAGTCACTACAGGAGCGACCGTTGAAGCAGCAGTTGACACTGCTTTAGATGAGTTGTCTGTAACCCAGGAAGATATTGAATTCGAAGTCCTTCGAGCTCCAAAGAATTCACTCTTTGGGTTTCGGCGAAACCAAGCTCAAGTGCGAGCACGTGTTCGTCCGATGGAGCCGCCCGCTAAACGAGAGTGGAGAAGACCCGCCAAGTCAGACAAGCGTAAAAAGGCTAAGAAACAAAGCCAGAACGCTAAAACAAGATCTGCCCGAGAAGGAAACAAAAAACGCCCTCAAGCTGCCGGAAGAAATCAAAACAAAAAAACGAGTAACTCCGATCGGAAAGAAAACAGGCCAGCGACGAAAGGCCCTTCTCGTAAGAACGGACAAGCTCGAGAGGCGGCAAGTATCAGGAAGAGGACTATTAACACAGGTCCACAATCATCGAACACACGTTCGATTGATGATCAACATAAATCCTCTCAGTCTGAGCCTCCAAAGGTTCGGCGTACCAGAAAGATCAACCACTAGGGAGCACTTCCCTTTAATAGAAGCAGGAGACTGCGATGACCACCGAAATGAATGTAGAAGAACAACAGCAGTTAGTTGGCGAGTTCCTGCAAGGACTCGCTCAATCATTTGGCATTAAAGCCAATGCTGAAAATGTGTCCTCTGACGAAGATAGCTTTGAAGTCAATCTGGCTGGTGATGATAAGGAGCTCGGATTGTTGATTGGGCCCAAAGGTAATCACCTCGTTGCAATACATGAGGTGTCCAAGACCATGTTGCAACGGCGACTTCCAGGAGTTAACCGAGCCCGTATTCGTGTTGATGTCGGTGGGTATCGAAGTCGACGCAGAGAGGCTCTCAGTGCCTATGTGCAAGAGTTGGCTAAGAGTGTCGCTGACGAAGGAGTCGAAAAGGGCTTGGAGCCGATGAATGCCGCAGATCGAAAAGTCGTTCACGACACAGTTAACGAAATTGCTGGCGTTGGAACCATTTCAGTTGGCGATGAACCTAGGCGACGTGTGGTTCTTGTTGTCTCTAGCGACTGAGACATTCCGTGAGCTCCCCGCAGCTCGTAGCGGTCCTAGAGAGAGCGCAGAGCCTGGGACATATTGGACCAGGAGAAATTGATAGCTACGTCAAACATGCCATAGCCCACCTTTCGGCGGCTGATCCGACGCATGGAGCGAGTTGGTGTGATTTAGGTTCAGGCGGTGGATTGCCTGGGCTTATCGTCGCAGTTGAAAGACCGGATCTGATGTTGACCTTGTTAGATCGTTCATCGACACGGGTTGAATTTCTTGAGCAAGCTGTGAGGCAGTTGGACGTCGTAAACAATGTCAAAGTCGTTGAAGGCGATGCCACTGAGCTGGCCCACAACGACCTTTATCGTGGAGCTTTCGATGGTGTTTTTTGCCGCTCTTTCGGTTCCCCTTCAGCTACTGCCGAATGTGCAATAGGGTTTTTGGGTGGAACAGGGTGTTTGGTTGTGAGCGAACCGCCAGAGGTCTCGCCGCAACGTTGGCCGTTGAAAAGTCTGCAGGCACTGGGGTTCGCGGGCGCAGAAATTGTTGATGGACCGCCAAGATTTGCCAAATTGGCCGTTGCTACTCCCCCAGGGTTGGATGTCCCAAGAACGTGGAAACAGATAATTAAGAAGCCGCTATTTTAGGGTTTTAGGTGAGACTGGTGTGTTTGTCGGGGGTTTGTTTCACGTGAAACGAACGCTGGGTCCTTGACCGAGGCCCGAACAGAGACTGAGATTGGGTTGCCGGCACTGCATGCGTCGGTCTGTTGAAAGTGACATGTCTTTGTCTCGGATTCTTGCGGTAGCTAACCAGAAGGGTGGCGTTGGAAAGACAACCACTGTTGTGAGCGTTGCCACAAATGTAGCGTTGCAGGGGTACAGGACTCTCCTAATCGATCTCGACCCACAAGGGAACGCGACGACTGGGCTTGGTGTCGACCCGCGAACCCTTGAAAGTTCAAGTTATAACGTTCTGGTCCAGCAACTTCCAATTAGTGCTGCCCGTGTCCAGACCGTTGTGGAGGGTCTAGACCTGGTTCCCTCAACTCTTGACCTAGCGGGTGCTGAAGTAGAACTTGTGCCGATGTTTAGTCGAGAACTCCGGCTGCGATCCGCCATTTCATTGGTTTCGAGTGAGTATGACTACATCTTTATTGACTGTCCTCCCAGTTTGGGGATGTTGACAGTAAATAGTTTGGCGGCGGCGACAGAAGTAATTGTGCCACTCCAATGTGAATATTATGCATTGGAGGGTCTCGGGCAGCTTTTGAACAATGTTGGGCTAGTGCAGGACAGCTTGAATGCTGATCTGAAGGTGTCGTCCATAGTGCTAGTGATGTTTGACGCTCGAACCCGGCTAGCAGAACAGGTTGCTGCCGAGGTCCGAGAACATTTTGGGGATTTGGTTTTAGAAACCGTTGTTCCGCGTTCAGTCCGTTTGTCGGAAGCTCCGAGTTACGGAAAACCCGTTGAACTTTATGATCCGAGCAGCACTGGGGCTTTTGCGTACCGTGAAGTCACTAAAGAAATTATTGCTCAACAGGTAACAGATCCAGACATTCCGTCTGAAAGGAGCTGGTGATGGCACGCCCACAAGGAGGATTAGGACGAGGCATAGGGGCTTTGATTCCGCCAGCTGATCCTAGGAGTAAGTCAAAAGATGTTCGTTCCCAACCAGACGAACCGAGACAACGACCAGCTCCCGATGGGTACGTAGAAATACCGTTAGAGGCCATAGCTGTTAATCAGTCGCAACCCAGAAAGGTGTTTGAGGACGACGCATTGAGGGTCTTGGCGGATTCGATAAGACGTTTTGGGGTTTTGCAACCTGTGGTAGTTCGACCCAGTGATGGTGATCAGCCTTATGAATTAATAGCGGGGGAGCGGCGATGGAGAGCTTCAGATCTTGCTGGAAAACTCACCGTGCCTGCCATCGTCCGGAACTCAGATGAAGAGTCAAGTTTGGTGGAAGCGCTTGTCGAAAATCTCCACCGCCAGGATTTAAATCCCTTGGAGGAGGCAGCTGCATTCAGGCAATTATTGGATGATTTTGGGGTAACACATTCCCAACTGGGGGAGCGACTAGGAAAAGGTCGCGCCACGATTTCGAATTCCATCCGTCTGCTTGAATTGCCGGGCGATGCCCAAGCAGCAATAGCCGAAGGAAAGATCACAGCAGGACATGCGAGAGCATTGTTGGCCTGTGGTTCTCCAGCTCAACAAAGCAGCCTTTTGCATAAAATTTTAGATGGAAACGTTTCAGTCCGGGAAGCAGAGATATTTGCAAAGAAAGAAGTTGCTTCAGGGACGGGCTCTCGAGCGAAGCCCTCGAGCTCAATGCCGCAAGCTTCAGTTCTAGAAGCACAAAATCAGCTCAGTGACTACCTAAATACCACAGTAAGCGTTCAAATGACCGCTAAGCGTGGTAAAATTGTGATAGATTTCGCCACAGTGGAGGATCTGCAACGCATCTATGACCTGATCTATCTGAACGGCGAAAAGAATTAATACTGTTGTGACTCACAATCATCTTGTAAATCGCGATATTTAATGCAGCCCTACTTCAACGAACCGGCGGAGCGCAGCCGTCACTACTTTCGCCATGGCCTGGTGACCTCTAACCAAAGCAGCTATGTCGTCGATTCTCAAAAGCAAAGCAGGCATCCGTGTTTCACGCAGCAATGGAAGTCTCATCCCGAGGGAAGGGATGTCGTCGAACAAGTGAGATAGCTCACTTGAAATCATTTCACCCAACTGTTTGCCAGTTGGACTTTCGAAATGATCGCCCGAGAAATGGCAAACGGAAGAACCTTCTTCGCGAACCTCGACTCCAATACAAAAATCTGCGTTGAACATATTTGCCTGCTCGGCGTGGTTGCTCCAGTCAGGGTGATGGGAAGTTAATACTTTCGCTCCGGCTTCAACCAAGGTTCTACGCAGAGAAGCCACAACAGCGTCAAGCCCGCCACTCTCGGCCAACAAGATCTTGTAGCCATTGAGTTCAGTGCTGGGATGCGAAAATCTTTGTTCTTCTTGCAATCGGGATAGATCTGTTGCTTCACCAAACCGTGTACCAACCCGATTCAAAAGCTGAATGGTGACAGGGCCGCACACGCCGTCGGGCACCAGCCCTGCATTGAGCTGAAAATCCACTAGCGAGTCAGCGGTCTGCTGTCCGTGAATCCCATCAATTTGGCCCATCGGGAAACCGAGGGAAGTCAAAAGCCTTTGTAGATCAGCAACGTCGTCGCCCCGAAGAGGACGGGCTTGAAGATATAACAACCGCGAACCTAAGCGGTGTCCAGCCTCGACGAGCTGGTTCCAGGTTTGAGGACCGCAAATTCCATCGACGTCTATAGATCGCCGTGTTTGGAATTCCTTTAGAGATGCTTCAGTCAACTCACCAAAAAGACCGTCAAGGCCGCCGACATCATGGCCGAGAGAAATCAGTCTGGTTTGCAGATCGCGAACATGGTCCCCTTGAGCCCCGACGCCAAATGGACGAATGAGAGAATGATCTACAGGAATTCGCCGATCTCCTCAAGCAAAGCGCCCTTGGGTTTCGCCCCGATAAGTTTCTTGGCGGGTTCGCCATTTTCAAAGACGATGAGAGCGGGGATGCTCATTATTTCGTAGCGCCTTGCAAGATCGGGGCTGTCATCAACGTTCACCTTGGCGATTTTGATGTTTTCTTGCTCAACTGCGATCTCTTCGAGAATGGGGGCGATCATCTTGCAGGGACCACACCACTCTGCCCAGAAGTCGACAAGCACTGGCGTATCGGAAGAACCAATTGTTTCATCGAACGAGTTCATATCAAGGTCAGTGATTCCTTCAGCCATCTTTAACTCCTCAACTTGGGTGAAGGCACTCTAGTGCCATTTAGGACAGATATATCGGCTTAGCTGTAAGCCGCAACTATCTGAACCGCTACGACTGGTGCTCCTCCAACCAACGTTCAGCATCAATTGCTGCCATGCACCCAGATCCCGCTGCGGTTATCGCTTGACGGTAGTAATCATCTTGGACATCGCCACAAGCGAAGACCCCCGGTACTTTGGTCAGACTGCTGTTTGGCTCCGTGACGAGGTACCCATTTTCTTTCAAGTCTAAATGACCTTTGAATAAGTCAGTGTTGGGGCGATGACCAATTGCAATAAAGAGTCCATCCACCGGAAGAGACCGTGTTGCTTCAGTAAGCGTGTCTTTAAGGATGACTCCCGAGAGTCTTCCTTCGCCCTGAATTTCTGCCACTTGGCTGTTCCACAAAATCTCAATTTTCGGGTTGTCGAATGCCCGTTGACACATGATTTTTGAGGCCCGAAGCTCATCGCGTCTATGTACCAGGTACACCTTGGAAGCAAACCTCGTTAAAAAGGTGGCCTCTTCGACTGCGCTATCGCCACCACCCACAACCGCTATTTCTTGGTCTCTAAAGAAGAAACCATCACAGGTTGCGCAAGTTGAAAGACCATGCCCGATGAGCCGGTCTTCATTCGGGAGCCCCAACATCAGACTCTGAGCCCCGGTAGACACTATGACCGTATGGGATTTATAGGAGGTCTCTCCGACTTCAATATTGAACGGACGCTCACTGAAATCAACGCTCGTGACCTTCGCTGTAATGAATTCCGCTCCGAACCTTGAAGCTTGAGAACGGAAGTTCGACATCAATTCCGGACCCATAATGCCCTCAGGAAATCCAGGAAAATTTTCTACATCGGTCGTCAACATAAGTTGACCACCCGGCTGGTCACTCGTAGAAGAAGGCTCACCTTCGATTACAAGAGGAGCCATGTTGGCTCGAGCGGTGTAAATAGCTGCTGTAAGACCAGCAGGGCCGCTGCCGATGATTATGACGTCACGGATATCGTTCACATTTTCTCCAGTAGAGATATTTTTAACTTGGGTTCAAGCAACGCGCTTAGACCAGAAAAAAGTTCCGACTAAAGCGAATACAGCGCCCAATAGAAGATAAGCGGCCCACACATCACCGGGGAGTAACTGGTTCACGATTTTTACGGCAGCTATAACGAACAGGACGACCGCAGCCGCTGCGGCGATCAAAATAGCGATGCTGTAAACGACAAGCCGGGCAACGAAAAGTAGAGGTCCGGTTGTCTTACCTCGTACCGATGTAACAAGGTTTACGACAACACTTGTCGCCTGAGATGCGAGGCCGTCATCTGTTGACTTTTCTTTCGGTTGAGAAGTCACAGAGTGATCTTATCCATGACTATCCAGCTATTTGAAGGTGGAGACAGTTAGCCATAGATGGGTCGACCCGTAACCGTAAGCCCTGTGATGGTCACGCGATGTCCGCCGACCGCAAGTTCTTTTCCTAAATCAGTGATCCAAAGTAACAACGTCGCGCCAGACGATCCTTCTAGGTCGACGGTGATAGTGCCACTGATTTCCTCGCGTTTCGCGACGGCCTGGCCCCAAGTCTGGATAGCACCAGCAGCGCTTTTGTCTGAAGCAAAGATTTCAAAAGACCAGTCAATATTGGGAGAACTAATTCGCAGACGGTCGATTTGTTGAGGGGGGCCGAGTCCGATAATGAGGCCGACTCCCTCTTTTAGTTTCCCAAAATCACTAGTCGTGTATCGCTCTGTGTACCAGCCGGTGCTCGAGTCTCCGTCGTTGATGAATATGATTTTTTCAGGGTGTTCTTCTTTGATCGGGCTACCGGCCGGGTCGAAATCGACGATTCTCACAATCTGAAGTTCAGCGGAAATAGCTCCTGGGCGCGAAGTCACTGGTGGAGTGCTGAGATTTGGGCTCTCAAAGTTCTCAATAATGAGTGGTTGTTCCGGTTCGAGCCGAACCACCTCTCTGACGTTGTCGACGAGAGACGAGCCAAGTTGTGTTCTCGTGACAAACAGGCCCATAAGAATGACCACAGCTGCCAACATGGCGACGAACGCGGCCGGAGCGAGCCACGAACGCTCCGCCTGTAAGTAATCGATCTGTTGAGATTCTTCAGTAGTCGCGAGACGATCCAGATCTTGGTTGAGTGATCGTAACGCCAGCACAAGAGCCGAAGCGCCGGACCATTGGCCTTCAACATCAACCGACCGCCGGATCAGTTGACGAAATGAAGCAGAAATTGATGGGTGGAGTTCGTGGCGGCCTTGATGATCAAGCTGAGGACGAAAACCCACTAGAAGTTCATGAATTAGTTCCCCCAGAGCAACAATGTCATCTTGCGGACGGGCCGGGATCTTGTTTGCGTCTCCTGTTGGGGGGCCTTCAACAATTACAACGTCGCTATTTTCGGCAACCTGCTGACTGATATCAGAAACTTGTGAAAGTAGATCGGAGCTAAGGGTTTCTTGTCCCGCAGTTACACTTTTTGTCGGAGTAGCTTGATCAAGCAGTTTCGTGTAGATCTCATGGTCGTTGTGAGTATCCTTGATGGGCTTGATCACATTTACTTTGTTACCGTGGCTTATCAAATCGTAGGCTAGGGTGGTAGCGAAGGCTGTTTTGCCGGCGCCGGGCTCGTCTGAAGCAACGTATAGTACCGTCATTGCATCTCCCTATTTTCTAACAACGAAGGGATTATACAGAACACGGCTCAGTGGTGGGCAATCTCTATTTGGTAGTTTGTTTAAACTGAAGACGACACAGGCTATGCTAGTCTTTAAGTTGATGAAAACTCCGCTGTACATTTTGTTGGTTTGTGGGCTTCTCAGCGTACTTTCCGCTGTTGCGTGTACTGTACAGAAGATCCCGTCTCACGAAATTCAGGCTCAAGAAATTAATAAAACGCTCATGTGCCCCGTTTGTCCAGGAGAGTCCATAGATCAGTCCCAGCATCCATTGGCAGTGCAGATGAGAAATATTGTTGTAGAAGAACTAGAGAATGGTATGAATGAAACTCAAATCAAAAACTATTTTGTTGATGCGTATGGACCTAGTGTACTTTTAGAACCGCCTACTAGTGGCATAAATATTTGGGTTTGGTTAGTTCCCCCGATAGTGATGGTACTTGTTCTTGGATCAGTATTTACGATCTTAAAGAAGACTAGCAGGAGAGGCAATATAGATGATGGAATTACCTATTCCAGTGATCAAGATCAGGATCTAATTAATCGGGTTGAATTTGCGCTTGAACGTGAGGGGATAGTTTCGGTCACAAAGAATCCCAATTCTGAATAGGTATAAAAGAGAGTTTTTTTGTGATATTAGAATCAGGACAAATTGCTTTACCGATTGCACTGTTGGTAAGTGTTTATGTTTCAACTGCATCTTTTATAGGAGCAGGATATCGATTGCCAGTTTTAGTTCTCAGTGCTAGATATGGCATGTTCAGTATCCCTATACTTTTATTGGTTTCTACAATTGCACTTGTACATGCTTTTGTCAGCCACGATTTTTCCGTAAGGTACGTAGCAGAAAACAGCAATTTAGCTATGCCTACGACTTATACATGGGTAGCTTTTTACGCAGGCAATGCTGGATCCATGTTGTTTATAGCACTAGTTTTTTCAGTGTTATCACTCATTGCTGTTGTTAGTATGTCTAGACGTTTGTATTGGAGTACACCATACTCCACGGGTTTGATGTCTTTTGTACTAGCATTCTTTTTGGCTGTCATAGTATTTTTAGCTAACCCCTTAGAGCAACTTTCCTTTATTCCTGAAGATGGGCAGGGGATAAACCCGCTCCTTGTGCATTTCGGAATGTTTATTCACCCGCCTGTACAGATG
>ENA-UPTF01000524-UPTF01000524.1-marine-metagenome-genome-assembly--contig:-NODE-524-length-26679-cov-3.667243_pt1 | contig 26679 bp, 22 predicted proteins | sample MGYA00238166_ERZ767019 | MGnify/ENA primary metagenome ERZ767019 (study PRJEB28930, sample SAMN06266391) | marine metagenome | isolation source: Sea water from 250 m depth | place: Atlantic Ocean | study... | reverse complement strand
ATTTCAATGAGTGTATCGAACATATTGTTGGGATGAATATGAAAGATCTTCAAACTGAATGGTTGGTGTCATTAAGGCACCAGACAGCTGATGAGCTTGCTGCTGATATGCCTGGCGTGAGTCAGGGATCTATTATCACCCATGAGGGAGTTAATGTCTTTCCGCTGACCTACAAAAACTCAGAGAACCAAGATCATGTAGTATATATTTCCAGCCGAGAGGGGTTTCCGGTGATCTATGACCATCCAATATATGACATCAAGCAGCGTCGTCGGCTCGCCAGATCCGGTCAGGATACCAAAATAGAATCTGTTCATTTCCTTGAATCAGGTATGGATGTCTACAAGGATGATAAACTGATTATTGCTGCACGGTCGAACCGCCAGGATGTCTTGCAAGTGATAGATCTGGTTTCTGGCGATATCACCAACACTTATGGACAAGATAGTCTTGTGACTATTCGATCACCTCGCTGGTCACCCGATGGTAGTATGGTAATATTTAGTGGGCAGGATTTTAGTGGGCGATCAGATATTTTTCTTCTCAATATAGTAGAGGGACATATACTGAATCTGACAAATGATATATATACGGACCGAGACCCATCCTTTGATCCAAATGGAGAAAAGATCGTTTTTAGTTCCGATAGGATCAAGGAGAATTATAATACTGGGTTGGATCTTTTTCTAATGGATATCACTTCTGGTGATATTCGCCTGCTTCTCTCTGACAATGCAAAAAAGATATTTCCAATATGGTCAGGAAAAGATCCAATGACGATCCATTATCTTTCTGATCATTCAGGTATGTCAAACATATGGTCTCTTAAGAAGAATAATAGTACCGTAGAAACATTGTTATTGACACAGGAAACAGATATCCATACTGGTATATCTCAGTTTCAGCCTATGGGGTCAGACAGTGCCGTAGCAGGTGTTTTCAATGATTTCAGTTACCAGGTAGCAGCCCTACCGCTTGAGGCAGTGAGTGTACTGAATTGGAACAAAGATCAGAACAAGTTAAAACGTGATGAATGGCCAGAAAGACTTGGTGAGGGTAGCAATGCACGCCAACTGCCTTTTAAGCTTCGTTATAGGTTGGACCTGGCACAAACATCAGTAGCTATGGACCCTATCTATGGAATCCTTGGTGGTGCACAATTATCACTATCGGATCAAATGGGGAACCGGTATTTCCACTTTCTACTTGCTAATTCTGCTCAGGTACAATCTGATCTTGCTGACCACTGGAACGTGGCAATTACCTATCTGAATATGTCCAAAAGAACAAACTGGGGTATAAGTGTGTTTCATTTTGCTAATGAATACTTTAGTCCATACGAATCATTTTATTTCGAGAGAACGATGGGGCTACGTGGTGCAGTTAATTTCCCTTACTCAACTTTCAGGCGACTCGAGCTCAGTACCAGTTTTCGATATTCATCAAAGGATCATTATGTTGATGAGCCCGAACCCTCGGTTCTGGTGTCGAACTTTTTTTCCACCATACATGATAATGCCCTGTGGTCAGTGATCGGTCCTCGTGATGGGTGGAGGGCACGTTTTACCATTGGACCTACTTTTGATCTCATGAAAGGTCGCTACCATAATATAACTGCGTGGTTGGACCTTCGCAGGTACTGGCAGATCATACCAAAGATAACACTGGCCCAGCGTACAATGGTCTGGATGAATGACGGTCGTGACATTCGCCGGTACAATATTGGTGGGAGCTGGGGGCTACGTGGATATCGTTTTGGGTCTATTGGCGGACGGAATATGCTCATGCTCAACCAGGAACTCAGGTTTCCTTTTGCCAAGAGACTAAGGATGGATTTTCTATCTGGGTCGATATGGATAGCACCCATACATGGTGCCTTTTTCTTTGATATTGGTAATGCTTGGGATAAGGACCTGTTGGGACTTTTTTCAAGTACTGGTTTCGGGTTAAGGGGTGCTCTCGCTGGAGCATTGGTTCTGCGTTTGGATATGGGACTTAGATCACTTAGTGTGAACACATTTCCCGATGACAAATTCATACAGTTCTTTTTTGGATGGGATTTTTGACCCATGGTAATTCAAATGAATCGGTTCATTCTTTCAATTGTAGGATTAATGATCATATCTGGTTGTTACGGTTTGGTGAGGCTGGATGAAGGTGTGAACTTTCACAATGATATAGAACCATTAAACTTAAAGAGTCCTACACTCCAATGGAAAAAAAGAACCAAGGATCCGATCCAAGATATGATCATAGTGAATGACAGTCTGGTACTTGTGTGGACCCACCGGGGTAGTGTCATGATCATGAACATGAATAATGGTGAGAAACAAGGAACCTCTTGGACCCCGTCTATGGGTCACATTACCTATCTTACCATCAGTAATGATGGCAACCTGTTCTTTTATATTTCTATGAAGAATGATCTTGTGGGTGCCTATGATATCCGATCTGGAAAACATTTATGGAAGAACAGAGTGGATCATCTTATAAAGAACGAACCAATAATTCTGTCTGATAGTGTAGTGCTCATTGGAACCAGGATGGGATTAGAATTATATGATGCATATAATGGTGAGCTCATAAAGGAAAAAAATGATCGTTTTGGTCTGATCAAAATAATTCCTTCCAAGGATGGAAGGTTTCTGATGGTGACAGATGATGGACAACTTAACTGCTATGACCATCATTTAAAGAAATTATGGGCCCAGGACCTAAAACTTGATCTTCATTTAAGAGTGAATATAGAACGTGATCGGATTTTTATAGGACCTGGCAATGATACTCTTTGGGTGTTAGATATGGAAACTGGTATGATTAAAAATGGAATTGATTTTGTGAACGGTTTTGATTTTAGGGTCCAGGATAATTATCTGTACTTGCTTTATCGGGATGGCAGTTTGGTCAGAAAAGACATAAATGGTCAAACATTGTGGACCTCAGATCTTAAATTAGGACTACCCATAGGATCTTTCTTTCCCGCAAATGGACAATTGTTCATTCCTTTTGCCAGAGGGGTCGCGATCAGTGTGGATACGGAAACAGGCACTGAAATATGGCGTTCCGATACACTAAGAAGATTGACAGGATTCTGGCGTTCTGGGACTGGGTTCCTATTGCAGGATATAGAATTTGGAATGCAGTATTATAAATGAAAAATTTTCTTTTATACAATATTATCGTTTGTTGCATCATCCATGGTCAAGATGAACATAGTTGGACCGATCAACTTCCTTCTATCGAAAGGACCGCTGCTATTGATACACTTATAGGGTTAGATCATGAATCAAGTGGGAAAGTATTCATTACTCCAAAGAAGCTCATGGTACGTCGGGTGGCAGCATATGGCACGATACTGCTTGGCGGTCTGGCCTGGAGAATACAGATCGAGTCTGACAAATATTATGATCAATATCTTCGTACTGGTGATCCTATCACGAGAGAACACGCATGGAAAAAAACAAAGAACCTAGACCAGACCTCTGGGGTGATAGTAATAGGATCACAATTATTTATGCAACTTCTTATCTATAGTTATATTGATGATTATTAGAAATATTAAAACAATAACTTTAGGTATTATTCTCATTGGTTGTTCGAACCGAGAACCATTGAACCCGCTGGATCCGAACAATCCATTCACTGACGGTAGACCAACAGGGTTAAGTCTGATCCCAATACAGAACACTGTACAGATATTGTGGGATTCCATTGATTTAAGCGACATTAGTAATTATACGATATATCGAGGAATATTAGGGTCAGAAATGATCAAGCTCAAAGAAGTTGCATCTGGCTCTACATCTTTCTTAGATACTACAGTATCACTCTATGAAACCTACACATACGCAATTGAGGTAAAGATGGATAATTATATATCTGATCGTTCGGACACGGTTCAGGTAACCATAGGCCCCTTCAATATCTATGCCGCTGATTTTTGGGATAATAGTATACGGATAGTATCATGGGATGGTAATCATTTGATCACTACCAGATATGTCTCATCACCAAGGAGCATGTCCCTAAGAAGAACTGATAAGAGGTTCTGTGTTGCAGATTATTACGATAGATCCTTGCTCTTGATCACCGCGGATCTTCTTGAGATAGAATCCATTCCTTTACCAGACTATCCACTCGACCTTGACCTGGACCAGGATCAGGGAATGATATATGTGGTCACCCGTGATGGCTCTATTGTAAAAATAGATAAGAATAATGATATCATTTTAGCTAATTCATTGGGAACAGGATTAGTGTGGGACACACAGGTTAGCTTTGACCATTTGAACAAGGGTTTATGGGTCACCATTCCAGACTCCGGGACGGTCATCTTTTATCCAGTGGATAATGGCACCACAGATATAAAATATTTTGGAGGATTCAAGTACCCGTCAGCGGTTTCGGCCCATGGTCATGGCTGGGTCGCAGATTCGATGGGACTCTACCGTATCACCACAGACGGAAATATAGAATCGATCCTTACGAATACAATGGTGACAGATGCAGCCATTGATACTATTAATCGATTCTGTTTTTACACAGGCTATGATTATAGTACCAGCAGTTGGCTCGCTGGCAGGGTAAGTTTAGAAACATTGGTCAATGAAACCATATTGGACAACACGTATCCATATCTTTATAATATTTTTCCTATTCCCAGCGATAATGGAGCGGAGTTTCTATTGCAGCAGTCATATACATGGAAGATCCTTCGGGTCAGTGAGAATGGATCACTGATCGGTGATCAATATGGCTATAACGGCCGTATATCCTTTCAGGTATATTAGATCAATGTCCATCATATGATTGAACATGGTCTGGTTTAATTTTACACCTTGTATGACATTGAAATATTATAGTATCCATATATATTTGATTGGAACACTGGCTTTTATGTCATGTGCAGGTCCAGGACAACTGTATCTGGAAACTTCTGGGAATGCTCACCATGATTATGATGTCACCATTTACAGAGACACATGGGGTGTCCCGCATATCTTTGGTAAAACTGATGCCGATGTAGCATATGGCCTGGCCTGGGCACACTCAGAAGATGATTTTAAAACGATCCAGGAGATCCTCATCGCGGGAAGAGCTCAACTGGGTAGTGTTTATGGCCCAAAAGCTTCCATAAATGATTACTATGTGCATACATTAGGGATCTGGGACCAGGTCAATGCAAGGTATGAGGAAGAGATACCTAATGATGTTAAGGTATTATGTGAAGCATATGCTAACGGACTGAATCATTATGCTGGAACACATCCTGAGAAACAATTGCTGGGGGAACTATATCCAGTAAGAGGAAAGGACGTTATTGCGGGGTTTATGCATCGGTTGCCACTGATGTATGGATTAGAAAGAACCATTGGGAAATTGTATAAAAATACAAAACCAGAGATCGCATCTATTGATGGAGGAAATTTATATGAGAACCCGTTGAATATCAGTATGCTGGCAAGTAATGTAATAGCAGTTGGTCCAGAACGTTCAGATGATGGTTTCACCAGACTTCTATTGAATACCCATCAACCATGGAACGGTCCTACATCATGGTATGAGGTACACGTGCACAGCGAACAAGGTTGGAATATTACTGGTGGGCTGTTTCCAGGTTCACCGGTCGTATTCATTGGCCACGGTCCAGATCATGGATGGTCGCATACGGTCAACAGTCCAGACCTGGTTGATGTATATGAGCTTGAAATGAATCCTGAGAATGAGGACCAGTACCTGTTTGATGGAGAATGGAATGATCTTATTGTCGAATCGGTGCCTATTCGAGTAAAATTATGGGGACCAATAAAATGGACCTATAACCGCAAGATCTATCGTTCTGTCCATGGTCCCGTCTTAAAACGGAGGCATGGTGTATATGCTATCCGTTATTCAGGAATGGATGAAATGCGCACCCTTGAACAATGGTATCGCATGAATAAGGCAAAGGACCTGGGTGAGTTCAAAGATGCAATGTCAATGCTCAGTTTGCCAATGTTCAATACTGGATATGCTGATAAGGAAGGAAATATTTATTATCTCTACAACGGAATGATCCCTGATCGTGATGATTCTTTTGATTGGAGAGGATACCTTCCTGGTAATACTTCAAAGACATTATGGACCGATTATATAGAGTTTGAATCTTTACCACAGGTTCTGAATCCTCCAGGGGGTTTTTATCAGAATTGTAATGCAAGCCCTTTTCTCGCGACCGGCAATGAGAATGATGTTCTCCCAAGAGAAGTCCCATCATCATCAAACATAGAGACACATCAAACGAACCGATCTCTTCGTGCTATAGAACTCTATGGAAAGGATACTTCTATTACACGGGATGATTTTTATAGGTATAAGTATGATACACAATATTCTAAGGAATCTGTCATGGCCTATGCTGTAGGACGATTTGTTAGTGAGACAAGATCAGATGATAAATATGTTATGGAAGTTGTTGAACTCTTAAAGAACTGGGACCTTAAGGCTGATGCGGACAGTAGGGCTGCAGCATTAGCTATCATGATCTTTCCGCTTACATTCAAATTCGATGATTACAGGCATGATCATGATGTGATAAATAAACGATTGCAGAACGCCATCACCAATCTGAGAAAATATTTTGGCAGGGTGGATGTACGGCTTGGTGATGTACAAAGGCTCATCAGGGGAGACACTGATCTTCCACTTGCAGGTGGTCCAGGAGTTTTGCGCGCGATCTATGCTCCATGGAATAATGGAAAAATGGTGGCTAGTGCTGGAGACTGTTATTTTCAGATCGTTGAATGGGACCCTGAAGGCAATGTCAGCTCAGAGAGCGTTCATCATTTCGGCACCGCTATACAGGATCAGGATTCCCCTCACTACGATGACCAGTCCTTATTATTTTCAAACCAGAAGATGAAACCAGTTTGGATGAACATTGATGATATATTACAGAATCTCGAACGAGAATACCATCCTGGGAAATGAATAAAGTTCTTGACCCGATACCGCTTGAAGGAGAAAGATGCACGCTCGTAATTTAGGCTAATGGCCCGTTCGTCTAGCGGTTAGGACGCCGCCCTCTCAAGGCGGTAACAGGGGTTCGATTCCCCTACGGGCTACCAGATGCCTACATTTAGATGCCAAGCTGATGCATATATTATTTATTGGATCCGAAAATAGATCTATCCTATCATTTTGATTAGGCATCACGAACAAAATTTATGAGTTCAATAAAAGAACGGATCAAGATCATAATATTTGGGACGGACACTCCTGGCGGAAAGCTGTTCGATCTTGTTCTTATCATTACGATCTTCTTGAGCATTATTGCGGTCCTGATTGATAGCGTGGACGAGTATCATCTTAAATACGGTTACATACTTAGTATTGCTGAATGGATATTCACGATAATGTTCACTGTTGAATATTTGCTTCGTATCATTTGTATCAGAAAACCACTCAGTTATATTTTTAGTTTTTTTGGTGTCATCGATCTGCTTGCTGTGCTACCAACATATATAAGTTTATTGATTCCTGGTACGGAAGTACTTAAGGTTGTTCGTGTCTTACGGGTCTTGAGAGTCTTCAGGATTTTGAAACTTGCACAATATATGGGGGAAGCAAATCTATTAGTGAAGGCTATGGTTGCGAGTCGTAGAAAGATATTTGTATTTTTATTTGCCCTGATGAATATTGTGATAATTCTAGGCTCAATAATGTATCTGGTCGAGGGAGAATCATCAGGATTTACCAGTATTCCTCGCAGTATCTATTGGGCGATAGTGACTCTGACAACGGTAGGTTATGGTGATATTTCGCCTGTCACGAACCTTGGGCAGGCCATAGCAGCCGTAATTATGATTATGGGGTATAGTATCATTGCTGTCCCAACAGGAATAGTGTCGTCCGAAATAAGCTTTGTCCTAAAAAAGACTGAAAAACGTGACTGTATAGTTTGTGGCAAGGAAGGTTTCGATGAAGAAGCTAAATTCTGCAGTATGTGTGGCTCAATACTGACTGCTAAAAGGTAATATGAAAAAAAATAGACCAACAATTGGATTATACACTCATATCTCATTCAAGCGATATAGTATCACTGGACCTGGTAGATCACATCATAACCGATGAAGGTGAGATCGCACAGGACAAACTCTCTGAGTTTTGTACCACGTAGATCATTCTGTAGCTACTATACCTTTTACAGATAAAGACCTTTCTATAATGCATTGGGGATTATTGTTTATAAGAGTGTGAATTGACCTTAAGAATGATCAAACGTTCTATCATCATGATATTGACTATATTTTTTTGCTCATGCATAGATGATAAGGTTGTTCTAACAGACGCAGTAACATTGGACTGTGTCCTATCTGAACCAATGGGAACGATCCCGGATGATCTCTACCATGTTGGAGAGATCATTGAATCAGAAGATTATCCTCCATTTACAAAAGAATTGAATGTATATGGGATCACACTGATTGGTAGGGATGATATATCAGACGACTTCATGTTAAATATAGCCAACACGATAATAGAAATGTTCCCACAAAGTGTGGATATTGATACCTCGCTACAGAAAGATCTTCTAAGAAACATCCATAGATATAAGACCCTGATCCCGCTTTTCTATGGTGAGGACTGGGTGCTTTCTCCAGAAGAAGAAGAATTATGGAACACTACAGCAAGAGATAACAGTGTCTGTGATATCATTATGGAGAATATCCCTGGTCAGGTCATGGAGGTTGTGGAACATATCCTCCATCATGTTACAGATGTGGGTCTTCATTATACTTTCCCTGATAAGTGGGGACTCTCTAACTCATCAACACTCTACAATGTCACAGAGGAGGCTATTGATCATGACTACTATGATATACAACAATATTCTGATATTGACGATGTTGGTGTCAGGATGAGGGTCATACTACAAGAGTATGCCTACTGGATCATTTATACGTCCTGGAATCTTAGAGAAAAATATGGGCCGCAGGATTCGGAGTGGTCAATAATGAATAGTGTTGAACTATTAGATAAGTTACCTGATTCCTATCAACTTTATAATGATACTGTGGTCAAGGTCATGACATGTCCAAGTGATTCTACCCTTGGATCATTCATTGATTAGTCATTTATTTTGCTGTTTTTAGTTTTTTTCTTTTTATTGTAAGAATAGAGTGTAACTTCCATTTGCAATTAATATATGATATTGGAGTAAAGAATAACTTTTCTATAACCATCATTTCGTTTGTTAATTCATTAGAAGAAACGAACTGAAGGCCTCTTTCCTGGACCAACCTCCCAAGTAGATTTCGTGGCACTCGTTAGATCTTTCAGTTTACAAATCAATAATCAATACCAAGGAGATAAATGTGAATATATACGTAGGCAACCTGAATTTTAAGACCACTGAGGAAGATCTTGGTGCTCATTTTGAGCAGTTTGGACCAGTAAGTTCTGTGAAAATAATCAGCGACAGATACTCTGGACAATCTCGCGGATTCGGTTTTGTGGAAATGGAGAATAAAGCGGATGGAGAAAAAGCGGTCTCAGAATTGAATGGACAGGAATTTGCTGGAAGAGCTTTGAAGATCAATGAAGCCCACCAACGATAGATCTTGAAGTCTATTTGATTATTTTGATCAATAATTATATATAATCCGACCTCTAAAAACCCTGTTTCCTACAGGGTTTTTTTATTGAAAGGATACAAGAAGCTTATATTAAACTTATACTCTTGTTTTCCTGCAAAATTACACTGAGTATAACCTTCAAGGATCTTGTCCGTTGAGCTTCATCCAGGATCCATCGACAACTCTCGTTTATTTGATATCCCTGATAGGTCTTATTTACTGGCTACACAGTATTGATAATTTCAAGATCATATTCAAATATATGCCTCCAGTGATCTGGGTGTATTTTTTTCCCATGTTCTCCACAACTTTAGGTATTATACCTGAAACTTCACCACTCTACGATTGGATCAAATTATATCTTTTACCAGCATCACTTATATTACTCCTATTATCAGCTAATCTTCCTGCGCTTGCTAAGTTAGGAACTAAAGCAATTGGTACAATGCTATTTGGTACGATAGGAGTGGTCATTGGCGGAGCCGTGGCACTTGCTATCCTGGGTCATTGGCTACCTCCGGATGCATGGAAAGGAATGGGAACACTATCAGGAAGTTGGATCGGTGGTAGTGCTAATATGGTGGCAGTTGGAGCATCCATTGGAACCAGAGAAGACCTATTTGGTATCATGATCATTGTGGATACCGTAGTAGGCTATGGATGGATGGGTGTAGTCATTTTCCTATCAGCATATCAGGATAGATTGGATCGTTGGAATGGCGCAGACACAAGTATCATAGAGGCCTTGAACAAAGAAATGCAGGTGAGAGGGAAGTACGGAAAAAGACCAATAGAGTTCATGGACCTTATCACCATGGTGTCCTTAGGAATGTTATGTGGTTTCATATCATTAAAATTGGGACAATGGTTGCCTGATGTTGGGAAAGTGTTAACAAGTTTTGGTTGGACCATTATTATAGTTACAGCCATTGGTATCAGTCTTTCCTTTACAAGGTTTAGTGATCTTGAAAATGCAGGATCTTCACACGTTGGAAATTTTTTTCTATATCTTTTGCTGGCAACAATTGGTGCACAGGCAGACCTTAAGGCTATTACGGAGGCACCCTTATTTTTGGGAGCTGGCGTTATTTGGATCATGATACATGCTACCATTCTTTTCCTGGGAGGACGAATGTTGAAGGCACCTATGTTCTTGATAGCGACCAGTAGTCAGGCAAACATTGGTGGAGTTGTGAGTGCACCGATCGTGGCAACTGTTTACCAAAGATCACTTGCGCCTGTGGGATTATTAATGGGCGTTATGGGTAATGTGATAGGTGTGTATTTTGGACTTTTCACCGCGTGGATCCTATCAATTGTGGGTAGTCTCTACTACTAAACAGAATATTATGGAAGAATATATCAAACATATTGACGAAAATATTATCTATGATGGAAAAACCATTGTCCTTGGTATCCCATTTGATGACCGCTCATCCTATCTCAAAGGCGCGTCCAAAGGACCAGAAGCAATAAGAAAGGCACTAAACAGCTCTTCAGGTAACTTAGCAACAGAAAGTGGGTATGACCTTGGCTCAAGCGATGGTTGGCACGATATGGGCAATATCGATGACATGCAAAGTAACAATAATGCATTTTCTATCATTGAGGGTAGGTTAAATGAATATTTGAACCAGGGAGCTCGCATAGTTACCCTAGGTGGGGATCATTCTATAACCCTACCAATAATCAGGGCCTATGGTAAAAATATAAGACCACTAGATATAATGCAGATCGATGCGCACCCCGATCTTTATGATGAACTGGACGGAGATCGTGAGTCTCATGCTTGTCCATTCTCTCGTATAATGGAAGAGAATTTAGTAGAGCGTCTTGTTCAAGTTGGGATACGTACTATGAACCCGCACCAGAAGAAACAATCTGACCGTTTTGGAACAGAGGTGATAACAATGCGAGAATGGAATAGCGGTCTGAATTTTGAGTTCAGTAATCCTGTTTATCTTTCCATAGATATGGATTGCCTTGACCCTGGTTTTGCACCAGGTGTTTCTCACTATGAACCCGGTGGTTTTACCCCAAGAGATGTGATAGCCATGATCCAGAATATGAAAGGGGATATAATTGGAGCAGATATTGTCGAACTGAACCCGAAAAGGGATCACCATGGAATGACAGCTTTCATAGGTGCTAAATTTTTAAAAGAGATACTGGATCGCATGTTAAATGGTTAATATTCTTTTCACATAACAATGGATAAAGCAGTATCAGGCTTTAACTCCATAAAAGATTCTCTTCGTATAGCGGGAACTGTGGGAGTTAGGAATTTCATGCGGTCTATACTCTCGAAGAACACATGTAAGACCTGTGGACTGGGAATGGGTGGACAACAGGGTGGTATGAAGAATGAGGTAGGTAAATTTCCAGAGATATGTAAAAAAAGTATCCAGGCACAACTTACTGATATTCAGGACCCGATCCCGATATCTCTATTCGAAAATAATTCCATATTAGATCTACAAGGAATTCGACCGAGAGAACTCGCTCGAGCTGGTCGATTGAACACACCATTGTTCTTTTCCAAAAGCAATGATCGATATATACCTATCAAGTGGGATGAAGCCTTGAAATTAGTGACCGACTATTTTGATTCTGCTTCTCCTGGACGTACCTTTTTTTATAGTTCTGGAAGATCGTCCAATGAAGCAGCATTCCTTTTGCAGGTGTTTGCGAGAGCATATGGTACCAATAATATAAATAACTGCTCCTATTATTGTCATCAGGCCTCGGGAACAGGACTGAATGGAACAATAGGCAGTGGAACCGCTACGGTGATATTAGAAGACCTTAAGAAAACTGATATGATATGGGTCATCGGTGCGAACCCTTCCTCAAATCATCCACGCCTCATGAAAGAACTATTAGAGTGCCGCAGGCGCGGTGGAAAGGTCATTGTAATTAATCCGATTCGAGAACCGGGACTGGTACGTTTCAAGGTTCCAAGTGACTGGAGATCGATGCTATTGGATGACTCAGAGATCGCTTCTGTATATATACAGCCGAATATTGGTGGAGATATAGCTCTATTGAAAGGTGTCGCAAAGGCGTTGATAGAAAAAGAACAATTGGACCAGAGTTTTATTAATGAACACACGAACGGGTTTATTGAGTTTGAACATGATGTGAATCGTACATCATGGGACGATATTGAAAGATACTCTGGTATAGGTCGAAAGGAGATAGAGAATTTAGCGGACATTTACCATAATGCGGAGAATGTGGTCTTTACCTGGTCCATGGGAATCACACAACATGTTCATGGTGTAGAGAACGTAGAGTCAATAGTGAATCTCGCTCTTTTGAGAGGTATGCTTGGGCGCAAGAATGCAGGATTACTGCCGCTCAGAGGACACTCCAATGTACAGGGTCTTGGATCGATGGGTGTTACACCATCACTTAAGAAGATGATACTGGAAAATATTGAAGAATTATTAGGGGTCAAGTATCCGAAAGTTAAGGGCATGGATACACTAAGCTGTCTTAGAGCATCGGAGAGAGGAGAGATCGATCTTGCCTTTTTCATGGGCGGTAATCTCTACGCTGCAACGCCAGATCCCGCTTTTGCTGAAACTGCTTTAAAACGTATCCCTATCAAGATATTTCTCACGACCACGCTGAATGAAAGCCATCTATTTGGGATCAAGGGCGATACGGTCATTCTCCCAGTGTCTGCACGCGATGAAGAAATCCAGGCAACTACTCAGGAATCCATGTTCAACTTTGTACGCATGAGCGATGGGGGCATACTACGGCTTGATAATGTACGGTCGGAAATAAGTATCATATCAGATATTGCTTCTGAGATAATTGGAGATGAAAGGGTTGACTTTTCTGCATTTAAAGATCATCGCTATATCCGCAATGCGATATCCAAGGTAATTCCTGGATTTGGTAAAATGAGGAATATCGATAGTAATAAAGAAGAGTTCCAGATAGAGAAACGAACCTTTCATCGACCAGAGTTTGTAACATCTGATCTAAAGGCCAATTTTAGTTTGGTAAAGATTCCTGAACTAAAGGTAGGTAAGGACAAATTCCTGATGTCAAGTATCCGTAGTGAAGGCCAGTTCAATACTATTATTTATGATGAGATCGATAGTTTTAGAAATATTGATGAGCGGTGGGTCGTAATGATGAATAAGAAAGATATAAAAGAATTAAAGATCGTTGAGAATGATAGGGTAGATCTCATGAATGATACCGGGATAATGTCGAGTGTCAAGGTGAAAAGTATCAATATAGTTCCAGGAAATGTTGCAACATTTTTCCCTGAAAGCAATATACTAATATCTACTATCGTAGATGAACGAAGTAAAACACCCAGCTTCAAATCATCATTTGTGACCATCACACCTATTCGTGATTAATTTTCAACTGATACTATACAGATTTTTATGATCTTCTTATGAGAGTGATATTAGAGATGCAAAATTTTCAAGATGCGAATTCATTCGTTCAGCGCGATTGCTAAGTGCAACGTTCTTACCTGGGATGGTAAGAGTTCCATCGGACATAGGGTCTCAACCGAAGTATATATACTTAATATGTCTTTGCGTGAATTTGCCACAACTCGACCTTTAAAAATATTAAAATGATAAGGAAACTATTATGGTAAGAATCTTGATCACAGTCTGTATGTTCATAGCCACTGGCTGCGATCCCGTAAAAAAAGCAGACAAGATATTTATAAATGGAAATATTTGGACAGGTGTAGAGAATGGATCCAGAGCAGATTTCATCGCTATCTCTGAAGAATCCATTATGGATATTGGACATGGTGATTACAAACATATCCAGGGTCCTGATACTGAACTTATAGATCTTGAGGGGAATTTTGTTGTTCCAGGTTTTATGGATAACCATACTCATTTCATGAGCGGGGGTTTCCAAATTTTAAGCATCGATCTAAGGAATGCGAATTCTAAAACAGAATTCATCCAAAGGATAGAAGACCATGTAAGTAAGTTAGATGAGAATGAGTGGATAACTGGGGGAGATTGGGATCATGAATTATGGGGAGGGGAACTGCCATCACGAGAGTGGATAGACACTATCACGGATAATAATCCACTATTCATTGGACGAGTCGATGGTCATATGGCTCTAGCAAACTCTCTTGCTCTTGAGTTAGCAGGTATCACAGCGCAAACACAGGATCCTCCTGGAGGTATGATAGTTCGTGATAAAAGAACGGGTCAGCCAACTGGAGTATTAAAGGATGAGGCAATAAACCTGGTCAATAGGGCCATGCCAGATAAAAACAATGAAGAGCTTGATGATGCTCTAAGCAAGGCAATGGAATATGCAGCGTCGTTGGGAGTGACCCAGGTTCATGATATGTGTTCGTGGGAAGATCTTCAAACCTTTCAGCGGAATAGATCTAAGCTAACCCTTCGTATTTATGCATTACCTTGGTATACGAACTGGCGCAGGCTGATAGATCTAAATAAAGAGGAAGGACCTGGTGATGAATGGCTCCGATGGAATGGTATGAAGGCAATGATGGATGGGTCTCTGGGTTCCCGCACAGCATGGATGCATGACCCATACCTTGATGATCCTTCTACCAGGGGTTTATTGGTAATGGCAGACACTATAGAATTTAGAAAGATCATGCGTAATGTTGACCATGCAGGAATACAATTAGCGGTACATGCTATCGGAACTATGGCAAATGAATGGATCCTGGATGCGTTTGTTGATCTAAACAGGGAGAATGGAGATCGCGATAGAAGATCCAGGATCGAACACGCACAGCACCTTACACCGAACTCGATCGATAGATTTAAAGAACAGAAAGTGATTCCTTCAATGCAACCATATCACTGTATTGATGATACCCGTTGGATGCATAAACGTATTGGCCCGAAGGTGATGGAAGGAACATATGTATTTCGTAGTTTTATTGATAAGAACGTGAATCTGACCTTTGGGTCAGACTGGACCGTTGCGCCACTGGATCCCATGAAAGGGATCTATGCTGCTGTTACTAGAAAGACCATTGATGGTTCATATCCTGATGGATGGTATCCTGACCAACGGATCACTGTAGAAGAAGCCTTGCGCTGTTATACTAACAATAGTGCATTTGCAGGTTTTCAAGAAGAAAGATTGGGAACGCTGGAAAAAGGAAAGCTTGCTGATTTTGTCGTACTGTCCAACGATCTTACAAGTATAGATCCGGATGAGATATTGAATACGATCGTACTCAGGACCATTGTTGGCGGAAATGACTCATATATTCGTTCTGCTGAAAAAGATCTGACATGGTACTGATAGTATAGATCACAGCTGTGTTTGTTTACGACGATATTCAGCCTCATCTTGTTTTTCTGATCATGTTATTAATACTTATTTGGACATTTGGGACATGGCTCACATGGCAGAATAGAAAGATGTATTCTGAGATCATACCTCAATATGATTGGATCTCACGTATTGGATTGATCGCAGGCACGAGCGTAATGTTATTCGACCTATGGTTCTTATCGCTATTTTATTCGGAACTCAGGCTAGGTATGAGCATATTATTTGCTTTTATAACGGTTTCAGTTGGTGGATATTTGGCACGATATTTTGAATGGTTGGTATTTTCTCTTGAAAAACAAGAAGGATACTGGGAACATCTAATAATAGAATATTACAAAGAAGAGTATAAAGATGGGCTGGGACCTCGCGGTGTTCAAAAGATGGTCACCAGTATGGTACCTGATTGGTGGATAGAACTCCTGCCTACCAGTACACGAGGTGAGATAAGATCAGCACTAAAAAAGATAAACAGTGGCACGGAAGATCTTGCGCAGAGAAGGCAAGCCAGGTTCAGCTAATTAGGAGATCTATAGACCTTCCCCTCTTTCATAACGAATATAACATTCTGGAGGAAACTAATATCATCAATAGGGTTTCCCTCTACCGCAATAATATCTGCTATCTTATTTGTTTCGATTGATCCCAACTTATCCTGAATGCCTAATAATTCAGCAGAAACCATGGTCGCAGATTTAACAGCATCCATTGGCAGCATTCCTCCTTCGACCATGTGAACAAATTCCTTGGCGTTATCACCATGATAGGATACACCTGAATCTGTACCAAATGCTATTTTTATGCCAAACTTATGTGCTATGGAAAAAGTTTTAAGTATTCTTGGTCCGATCTCAAGTGCCTTAGGAACGATGATAGGGGGATAATAACCATCTTCTTTTGCTTTCTCAGCTACAAACATTCCAGCTGAAATAGTTGGAACGTAATAGGTGCCATACTGTTTCATGAGTGTCATTACTTCTGCATCCATAAGTGTACCATGCTCAATGGACCGTACACCAGCCCGTATGGCACGTTTCATACCTTCAGCACCATGGGCATGGGCTGCCACATGCATATCGTAATCATCGGCCGTTTCAACTATTGCACGGATCTCATCTTCTGTGAACTGTGGATTCTTGCTATTCTTTGCTATGCTTAATACTCCTCCAGTTGCTGTGATCTTGATGAGATCAGCTCCATTCTTATATCTTTGCCTTACGGCTTTTTTCGCGTCTCTGGTACCATTTATTACACCATCTTTCGGACCAGGGTCTCCCATGAATCTCATGTTTAATCCGCTGGATGGGTCTGCATGACCACCGGTCGTGGCTATTGATTTTCCAGCACTGAATATTCTTGGTCCTATAATGTGTCCTTCATTTATAGCATCCCGAATACTGTTGCTGATAATTCCCCCAACTTCACGTACAGTAGTGAAACCTGCCATAAGTGTTTTTTTCGCATAGGGAATGGATCGATAAGCATATTCATCCAGGTCCATATAGAATTTTTCCATGTAACGTTTGGGACTGCTCTGCCCGGAAAGGTGGGTATGCATATCCATGAGTCCAGGCAATATAGTAAAATCCTTCAGGTCGATCAATGTGTCCTTTTTTCCTGGGTCAAGGTATCCACGGTTAACGGTCTGTATTGTCTTACCATCAAGAATAATAGTAACCATTTCAATGGGAATATCATTTTTCCCGTCGATCATTTTTCCTGCGTGGATAAAAGTTTTTTGTCCACATAGTAGTGTTATTGGTATATAAAGTAGAAAGAAATATCGGAAATGTTTCATAAGAATCCCTTTTGAGTTCAATATCGATCCTAATTTGTTCATAAATTAATCTAATTATTCAATGATTTGTTAAATGAAAAAGGATAATACTAAAATTCTTATAATGGATGGAGCCATGGGAACAGAATTGATCCGACATGGTTTGGAGCTACCATTACCTATGTGGTCTGGGGATGCGAATCTCACCCATCCTGGAACAATATACCAGATACATAAGGAAAATATTGACGCTGGTGCTGATATTTTGACAACAAATACATTTCGAACAACACCACGTACATACTCAAAGAGTGGTCTATCTAATATCGATTCTATCAATAAAGCATTTGATAGTTTGAATACTGCAGTAGCATTGGCTAAGCGTGCTTCAGGAAATGAGACTCTCATAGCGGGTTCCATTGCGCCATTGGAAGATTGTTATTCACCAGAACTTTTTCCGGGATCACCAGCTGCTAAGAATGAGTTTACCCAACTATCAGAATGGTTGTTTAGTGCAGGTGTGGATATCATATTGTATGAGACAATGGGCTGCTTAGAAGAAATTAAAGCTGCAACTTTTGCTGTCAGATCAATAAATATTCCATGTTGGGTCAGTCTTATCCTAAAAGATAAGGACCATCTATTGGATGGAAGTGACCTGAAAGATGTTATTGAATACTTGTCAAATAATGATGTAGATAAAATTCTGATAAATTGCACACTGATAACTATTTTAAATGATGCAATTGAACTAATACTTGAAACATGGACCGGTTCATGGGGTGTCTATCCTAATACAGGTGTGACCATGCCAAGCAAAGATGGAAATATTAAGGAAATGATACCAGATAATGATTTCTCTATTTCTATAAAAAACTATATTGGATTGGGTGCCAGTGTGGTTGGTGCTTGCTGTGGTTCCACTGCAAAGACAATTCAGTTGATAAAAAATATTTCTAAGGATTGATCTATTTGGATGATCTTACTGTATTCAAGAATGATGGAGTTTTATAGGTCAATATAATAAGCATGTATACAAATAATTATTGATCAAGGTTCTTCATTTATGGGTTGTCAATGTATATCTTCACCATGTGGGATTCTTTGAGATTGGATTTGTATATATAAGAAAGCCGGGGAAGCCAATTCATTACAAACTTTCTTCCCCGGCCCATAACCTAACTTTCCTTCAGATTAACTAAAACCTTCTGGTTCATCCTTTGCTTTCGCTCCGGCTCGTTAGGTCTGGATTTCATAAGATTAAGAACAAGTTCTTTTTCCTATTTAATCCTTGATAAAATATAATATTTCCGATCGATATTACCAAGTAATTTGAAAAGATATCCATGAGATTTATAAATTAATATCTATAAGAAATAACATATAAAATTTGAACTTGTTTATAAAATTGAATTTGGAAAATATTACTTATACCATAATCATTAGTTTCCCATGAGTTCCATTATAATATTACTGATTTTTTCAGACCTTCTATTCGGTCAAACAAAAAAAGAACAAATTGTTATAGATTTTCTTTATGCCAGATATAATGGCAACGCTGATTCGGCCAATATGTATCTTGACCCAGACTTTGTTTATAATCATGTTCCTTATGTTGGATTAGGTATTAGCACATACATGGATAACGGACACCTTAAAATTTCATCCGTATCACCTTTCGGCCCATCAGGGTCATTAATCAGTAAAGATGATATTATTCTTGAAGTTAATGGCATCAAGGTGAGTGAGGAAAATGTGAGATCTGGTTTGTTGAACTTTCTTGGTGCAGAAAATGACACGATCAATATTGTTTTGGAAGGCAGTTTGAATCAATTTAATTCTATTGATCTTACTCTTGCTCAGAATCAGTTAAAGCAGGGTGTAGATTCATTTTTAAACGATATTAGGAACTATAATGATCGCTGGTATGAATATGATATAGAGTTACTGGATTATTTTTCTAAAAAAAATAATATGGTTCTTTACTACCATTGGGAAGGAGCACTGGCAGAAGGGGGCCCCACTTATCATTGGAGGGCAATGGAGATAATTAAAATGAATCCAAAAGGACGTAAGATAGTATCAATAGATGCGATCTGGACCGAGAAGCAATTCAGGGATCAATTCAAATAAAAAAATATCAAATGAATTCCTTAATTATGTTCATCATATTTTGATGGATTATATTATTGGATACTAATATCTGATCATCAAATATTGAATGCTCTTCACCATCCATCCTTGATACAGTAGCACCAGCTTCTGTAGCTATAAGAACACCTGCTGCCGTATCCCAAGGCTTCAGGTCAAACTCCCAGAATCCATCCACTATGCCTGATGCAACGTGGCAAAGGTCAACTGCTGCAGCGCCCAAGCGTCTTACACCCTGTGTAATATCAGTGAATCGCCTAAATATCAGCATATTATTTTGCCATTTGTTGTCATGTTCATAACCAAATCCGGTAACAAGTAACGATCGAACTAGTTCATTGGTCATGGAAACATGGATCGGCTTATTATTGCAAAAAGAACCATTACCCGTTATTGCAGTATAAAGATTCATAGCCGGCATTTCTATGACCACTCCAACCTGGGGTTTATTTTGGTAAAATAACCCTATAGATATACCGAAGGAAGGGTACCCATGAACAAAGTTAGTAGTTCCATCCAGTGGGTCAATAAACCAGCAATAATCTGATTCCACAAGCTCCATTCCTGATTCTTCGGCTATAATACCGTGATCAGGAAACTGCACTCTAATTATTGATTTAATTTTTTGTTCCGACCGCAGATCTATATCCGTTACAAGATCAGTGCGACCCTTATTCTCTGTTGCCTTGGGTGATGGCAAGGCATCCATAACTATATTTGCAGCAGAGTTTGCGGCCTCTGTTGCTACATCAAGAATATGTTTGTTATTTAGTTGGGACATGATCCTGGGAGAAATAGTCCCGGGTCATCTTTTTCAGGCTGGTAGATAAGAATATGATCGCGATCAGATTTGGAAATGTCATGAATCCTAGTGCTGCATCACCGAATGCCCAAACAGCCTCTAAGCTGGCAATAGCTCCTAAAAAAACAAATAGAACAAAGACCCAGCGATAAGGAACGATAGCCCTTTCGCCAAAAAGATATTCAGTTGATCGGTCACCATAAAAAGACCAGCTTATAGCTGTTGATATAGCAAATAAGAGTACAGATAATGTTACTATCTTATCTCCAAAATTAAATAACCAGCTCAGACCATTCTTAAAGGCAAAAGAAGTCAACCTACTGCTGTTCAATAATTCCATACCTTGAAATATTCCTGCATCAATTGAAGACAACAGTTCTTCAGAAGAAGATGCAGTTATACTTGCAAAATATTGTGTATGCTTCCATGAATCGGTACAAATGATGACCAATCCTGTTAGAGTACAAATAATTATAGTATCAATATATGGCCCCAGCATTGCTACTGCACCTTCACGAACAGGAAATTTTGTTTTTGCAGTAGAATGAGCAATTGCCGCCGATCCCTGACCAGCCTCATTAGAGTATAGTCCTCTTTTAATTCCCCAGAGCATCGTCAATACTATTCCTCCGCCTGTGCCTGCAATAGTGGCCGGTGGATTGAAGGCCATCTGGAATATCAATCCGATACTCTCACTGATCTTATCCAAATGAGTAATTAGAATAAGAGAAGCAGCAACCACGTATATTATGGCCATTATCGGAGCCAAGTATCCAGTGACCTTACCGATGCGTTTGATTCCGCCAATTATAACCATTGCTACCAGAGACGCCAAAATAAGGCCGTTGATGACCTGTTGGATCGAAATTTCAAAATTATCGTGAATAGAATGTTTTATAGTTAAAAAATGTTCTGTGCCAACGATCTGGGCCACTTCTGAATAGACCTGATCTGATACAGTAAATGCCTGAATGGCATTACCAGTAGCAAATGAACAAATGATAGCAAAAGCTGCAAAGGCTACTGCTAACCAACGCCATTTCTTTCCCATACCGTTTTCAATTGTATACATTGGGCCACCGGCAGTAAATCCTAATGAATCCATTTCCCTATACTTCATGGATAATGTGCATTCAGCATATTTTAATGTTGTGCCGAAAAATGCTGTCACCCACATCCAGAAAAGTGCACCAGGCCCACCATAATAGATCGCAGTAGCTACGCCGGCTATATTTCCAATGCCTACCGTGGCAGATAGTGCCGTAGTGAGTGCCCTAAAATGATTTAGATCACCATCGTCATTAGGATCATCATAGATACCACGGGTGACATTTATTCCGTGCCTAAGATACTTTATCTGGGGAAATCCTAGTTTAAAGGTAGAATATACACCAGTACCCACAAGAGCTAGTACCATGAGAGGCACTGCACGCTTGGTAGGGAAGGACCAAACTGCTTCATAGAACTCAACACCAAAAACATAGAGTAAAAGTGAGATAATAGAAAATGCTATCAATCCTGCAGTTTTTCGGTCCATCTATTATCCTATAGTTTCAGTAAAAATTAGAGCCTGAGTTTAGACTTAACTGTATATTAGCACAATCCAGAATTGAAAATGAATTCATTCGTAGTTTTTAATGCAGTATTATGAATATAATTTTCCAAAGAGCGTGTCGAATATAGTTGCTGGAGTAGATGAGGCAGGTCGTGGTCCATTAGCGGGCCCAGTTATGGCTGCTGCAGTAATTCTACCTGAGAACAATGAGATAGATGGTTTACGTGATTCAAAAAAATTATCACCAAAACAGAGGGAAGTGCTCTTTGGTAAAATAAAAAACAAAGCTATTTCCATCGGAATTGGACAATCATCTGTTAAGCGAATTGATCAAATGAATATCAGGAACGCAACATTTATGGCAATGCAAAGAGCCTTAGGACATCTTACAATAAAACCTAATAGTGCTCTGATAGATGGGGAATCACTCCCTAATCAAATAATCCCCAATGTAGGTATCGTTAGAGGAGATGATAAGGTGGATGCGATTAAAGCAGCATCTATTGTAGCTAAGGTCACTAGAGATAACTTGATGGTAAGATATTCAAAGATATTCCCTGAGTATGGTCTAGATAAACATAAAGGATATGGAACCTCTATGCACATGGAAGCGTTGCGAAAATATAAAGCCACACCCATTCATCGCAGATCCTTCAGACCAGTTAGGGACAATTTCCCTACTTTGACATGGCTTGAACGCAAGGATCGGATTAAGTGGTTGGGTAAAAAATTTGCGGCATTGTATCTGATGGATAATGGTGTTGTAATCGAAAGCTTGAATGAATATTTACCACCATATGGAGAGATCGATATTATTGGTATTGAGAATGGTGATTGGATCTTTGCGGTTGTAAGATCTCGAATAAATGATGTGAGAGTGAGCAACTTGCAATTGAAACAATTCGAGGTAGAAAAAATAAAAATTTCGGTAGAAGATCATCTGAGTCAATATGATGGTCCTCATAATTATCGAGTAGATCATATCGAAGTTTCTTTTGGCAAAAAGAAACCTATTGTTCAACATTACAAGGGAGTACAATTTGAATTATAATGTAAATTTAAATCTCCAGTATATCTGATGAATAAGAAAAAGATCATTTCAGAAACCAAGGCGATCATAATAATTATTATTGTCGCCTTATCGGTGAAGGTCACAATTCTTGAAGCCTATATTGTTCCCACTGGAAGTATGGAGAACACCATTATGACCGGGGATTTTTTGATCGGTAGCAGATTTGTATATGGTATGCGCACACCAGACTGGATCGGTATTCCTTACACGGATATAGGTTTTTTTATTCCCTATATAAAATTTCCTGAATTCAGACAACCTTCTAAAGGGGATATACTTATATTCAAGTATCCTAGGGATAAATATGTAAAATATGTTAAACGATGTGTTGCGGGCCCGGGTGACACACTACTTGTTAGAGATAAGAATATTATATTAAATGGAGAAGGGATTCCATTGCCAACCAATGGAAAATTCCTTTATCCATTAATGCCAGAGTCGATGCGTCAGCAAGGAATATTCTTAAGTTCTGGTCAAAATATTAATAAAGATAATCTAGGTCCGATCCGTATACCTGCGAAAGGAGATCATTACACTATTGACCATTCTACAGATTGGAGATTATTACTGCCATTGCTAATGATGGAAGGGTACACTGCGCAATTAATTCACAACGATCAGATTTATGAGTTCACACTACAGGATCCGAATGAAATCTTTCGACGTAAAGGCATACAGTCTGTTTATGAAGATTATTTTCCCAAAGGAAGATTGATCACTCCCTGGTCACGTTCGATTACAAATGATCATTTCCAATATTTGGTGATAGATGGTAAACCAGTCTCAACTCTCAAGGAATATACACTAACCCAGAACTATTACTGGGCTATGGGTGATAATCGTGACGATAGTCTTGATTCGAGATACTGGGGATTCATACCAGAAAATTTTATTCTTGGTGAAGCTTTATTTGTTTATTTTTCTCTAAACTTGGATACATGGACTCCACGTTTTGGGCGCGTAGGCACCATGATACGGTAAAAACTATCCGTGCGAATCATATTAAGCACATGTCTTGTAATACTTGCTGCTGTAAAGATCTCTGTTTGTCCGAAAACCCCACGCATGGTCATGAATTTCAAATACCAGGGACCACCCAAAACCGTAATGCCTATTATAATTAAATACCTTGAAGATGAAGAATTCAATATTCAACATTATGCGCCTGAAGATGGTTATATTTTAACAGAGTATAAAAATTACAAACTATTAAGAGGAAATGTGAAACTGGCATTATCGATTCATGTTCATGACCTGGTAGTAATAAGGGGTATTGGCAAAATTGAAGTGACAACAGGTGGAATAGGTGATACGGATAAGATGACCGGTATTAAATCAGTGGACGAACTACCGTATTCAGTACAGAAGGAAGTATTTTTGCCCATTAGCGTTGACCTGGACAGTCTTGGGCTGAAAAGATTAAAGAATCGCCGTTAATAGTTGAATTTTATATAAATAAAGATAATTAAAATTTATTATGCAATTATTGTTATCATTTACATAAATTCGCCGCCAATCATGAATATAGAGTTTAATAATCAAGATAGCCGTTTAGGGTATTTGAACGATAAGCTAGATGATCTTCTGGATGGAATTAATGCCAGTTATGGACAAGTACTATTTGATGAGCTAGTGATTCGTCTTGAGCGAACAATTTCTGATTTTAATGAAGAGATATCTTTGCTCACAGAAGAAGTGAAAGGTAATTCAGATAGACGAGCTGAGATACTACATACTCTAATGGAAGGCCAAGATCAGTCTCCCACAGTTGTACAAGAAGAGATAGCAGAGTCTGGAGGACTCGATTCTGAAGTGATGAGTGAATGGGAAAAAAGGCTTGAAGGCTTATCCTAATTTTATAAAATAGGAATATAAAATATTGAGAACTGCAGATAAGATCATAATCTTGTTGTTAATCCTTTTAGTAATTGGTGCAGGGTATTTTCAATATTTAACTGATCAATTAAATAAACGTATGGATAAGATCGTTGCAGAAGATCAACGACTGACTGATAAAGTTGAAGATGAGTTCACAGATAGTCTAAGAGTCTATAATCTTCGTTTCATAGGTAGGGGAAAGCATTTAAGAAAAGCACAACAGGATATTATTGCGAATACTGAGCTGATCAATAAAAATACTGATTCCTTGGCGAGCCTTATCGATGATGTAGATTTCAAACTTGAAAACCTGGCACGTGATACTGAAAGGAATTTTAAGAATGTTCGAAATGATATTGAGGATCTATCCGACGATGTGAGAACTAATATACGCCGTACTAAACAAAAACTCGCAGATTTAGACCAATCCCTTGCTACCCTTGACAAACGTTTGAAGGATATGGAAGTTTTGCCAACCATACAAAAAGAAAAGGCGAAAATGGAGGAGGAAGAGGAAGAAGACTGATTAGAATATTGTACATATAATAATTAAAAAAAGGAACTATGCTCTGGTTCCTTTTTTTTTATATGTAATTCAATCCAATACATCTTTTTTAATTTCAGGCATTACCAATATGTAAGATCAATGGTAAAATGTATACCACTAAAGAAAAAAAGAAGAATGAACTGCCATCAAGTAAAACAAAATTATATGATTAATCGTTATGAAGTAACTAACCGTAAGATCTTATCATTAAAACATATTTACAATTTGATCTAATGATGTCATCAAACAAAAATATACTATTCTTCATATATTTTACCATTTTGTTAATTATTGGATCATGTGGATTTTATTTGACAGGTGGGGAAAATTGGTCATGGATAGATAGTATTTATATGACCGTTATAACATTATCTACGGTTGGGTTTACCGAGGTTCATTCACTAAGTGATGGTGGGCGTATATGGGCAATGTTTGTCATTATTTTTGGTATAATAGGTTATGGGATCCTCTTTTCTCATTTAAAAGATGCATTTATTCATTTAGATATTTATCGGAGAAAAAAAATGATGAAAACAATAAATAAACTTCATGGACACTTTATTATCTTTGGTTATGGTCGTATGGGAGCTGTAATTGCCCATGAACTGAACCAAAAAGGACAAAATTTTGTTGTGGTGGAAAAAAATTCAATTAAAGCTGATAAGATAATTGAGAACGGAATGTTTTGTATTAATGGAGATGCTACCTTGGATGAAACTTTAATATCGGCCCGAGTAGATAATGCTAATGGGATTGCAGTAGTTTTGGATACAGATCAGGATAATCTATTTGTTACCATGACAGTAAGAACAATGAATTCAAAAGCATTCTTACTTAGTAGGTCCGCTCAGGATCACAATAAATCAAAACTAATACGTTCTGGAGCGGATAAAGTTGTCAATCCATATATTGCAGGTGGACATCGTATGGCAGAAATGATTTTAAGTCCCGAAATA
>ENA-UPTF01000523-UPTF01000523.1-marine-metagenome-genome-assembly--contig:-NODE-523-length-26696-cov-2.928547_pt1 | contig 26696 bp, 22 predicted proteins | sample MGYA00238166_ERZ767019 | MGnify/ENA primary metagenome ERZ767019 (study PRJEB28930, sample SAMN06266391) | marine metagenome | isolation source: Sea water from 250 m depth | place: Atlantic Ocean | study... | reverse complement strand
TCCTGTACGCCCACCATCGGTGCCGTTAAGGCTGTTGTTATCATCGTTCGGCCCCAATGAAACAGGGATCGTTGTCAAATTTGAAGATTTCCAGATAGAAACGTTCGCACCACCACGATCATTGCTGGTGTATCCGAATTTGAGATCACCCTTGTTAGCAGGACCTGCATCCTCCAAAGTAATGCTTTGCGCATCATTACATTTTGTCATTTGACCAGGTGTGATGCTACCTGCGTTAGCTGTCAAAGCAATACCAGCGATGAAAGCAATTGTTAAAGCAAAAATCTTTTTCATAACTCTCTCCTTTTTGAGTTAAAAAAACACTATTAAAAGAACACTAAAAACAACTGGTGTTGAATAGACTTCTTTTGATGTTTCTTGGGAGAGAGCTTAAATGATCCTACCTATTGAGGATATAGGTCTTAATCTGTTTTTTAAATAAGTATAAATTACATTAAAATAGATTTTTATCCTATAAAAAGTGTAGGAATTTGTCCTATATTATTTAGCGAAATGACTAAATAGCAAGCCTGGAGAGGGGGGACAATGCAATTCTCAGCAATAATAAGTTCATTACTGAAGAAGTCGGTGTGAGATAGCGTAATGGATTAATTCTGCATTTTTTTTCATTTGCATTTTTTCCAAAATACGCGATCGATGCGTACTGATAGTTTTTACGCTTAAAGACAGTTTCTTCCCTATTTCAGTGGGTGATTCACCTTCTGCAAGCATCAAGAAAACCTGATGTTCACGATCGGAAAGGCCTTCGTGCAAAGGTCGATCGGTTTTTCCAAAATCAAAAGCTAATTTTTCAGTGATTAAGGGGCTGGCATATTTTCCGCCACTCGCTACTTTTCTAACCGCAGCATAAATTTGATCGGTACTGCTTTCCTTTGTTATAAAACCGGATGCCCCTGCCTTAAAAAACCTTACCGCGTAATGTTCTTCTGGATAAACCGTTAAAACAAGTATTGGTAGTTTTGGATGATCTTCTCGAAGCTGTTTTAAAAGATCTAACCCGTGTTTACCTGGCATAGCTACATCGACCAGAGCAATATTATACTTAGCGCTCGAAACTTTCTTTAATAGTTCATCTCCGTTCTCCGCCTCATCTACCACTTCAATGTCGGGCGTATCCGCAAATGCATTCTTTAGACCCCTTCTAAAGAGTGGGTGGTCATCCGCGATAATTATTTTAATTTTCTCCTTCGTTTTCACCATTTCCGTCCTTTTTAATGTTGATGGTTACTGTAGTACCTTCATCTTGAGCACCAGTAATTTGAACAAAACCGCCCCATACCATAGCGCGTTCGCGCATTCCAAGCAAACCTAATGACCGTAAATTTTGTATTTGATCCTCTGTTATCCCACATCCGTTATCCTGGACTTGCAAATTAATATTTTCTTCGCAGGCGTATAACTTGACGTCCACCTGTGTTGCCTGTGAGTGACGAACGATGTTTGTCAATGTTTCCTGAAATATTCTAAATAAAGTTGTTGATCTTTCTAGATCCAATTCCAAACCGTTCATTTCGTTAAAAAATTTACAACCGATCCCGGTTCGCCCTTTAAACTCTTTGACCTGCCATTCAATAGCCTCAGAAAGACCCAAATCGTCCAAGATAGGAGGCCTTAAGTCCATCGCGATTCTTTGAACTGAATGAATTGCATCATTGCTCATATCAAGAAGCTGTTGAGTCGACTCCTTTACTTCAGAGCTATAATTACTGAGTTTTTTATCCAACAAAGAAAGTTCTAACTTAATCGTGGTTAAAAGTTGGCTCAAGTGATCGTGTACTTCCCTTGCCGTTCTTGTTCTTTCTTCTTCGCGAACCTCCTGCAATCGAAGATACAGATTTCGCAATATCTTCTGAGACACCTCACTTTGGTCCTGGGCTCGTTTTCTTTCCAACACCCTGCCAAGCTGAGTACCTATTTGCCCCATGATTGCAAGCATCTCTCTATCCGGCTTCACTGCTTTGGCTGAGAAAAATTCCATCACTCCAACTACTTCCTGACCTATCAAAATAGGAAAAGCGAATCCCGCCTTAACACCAATATTTTTAGCTAATTTTGCGCGTGGGAAGTTGGGGTCTTTAGTAACATCAATAATCCACTCTGGTTCTCCACTTGCCAGTACCCTTCCGGGAAGACCAACACCAATCTCTAAAGGCGTGTTTCCAGTAATTTTTTGAAACACATCGAATTTACCAGGATCACGCACATGCCATATTTCAGTAGGGATCAATCCTGATGCAGGTTCTTCTGCTTTTAAATAAAGGTGGCCCAGCGGCCAGTCTGCAAACTGAGAAACCTTTTCAATACAAAAATGTAGAGTATCCTTAATAGCCCGAGTTTCATTGGAAGCCATTGCAATGGCTTTAACCAACCCAGCGATTTCCGCTTCTTTGTTTAAACGTTGGTTGGCTTCTTTGAGTCTTACAGTTCTATCTTCAACTTTTGTTTCTAAAAAACTACGGGCAGATTCAAGTTTTTCGTCGGCCTTGTTTCTCAGCAGACACAAAATTGCTGTGACACATATTATTAAAAAAGCCAATACACGATTTGTTATTACTTGCACTAAATCTCCTCCCGGAGGAGAAAGAAAATATCCCAGCAAGTTCAAAGCAGAACCTAAGATTGCAGCAATAATTATCAAACTGCGGTTTCGAGCCATCATCCCCAGCAAAACAAGCCCCACATAAAGCATACCATCCGCGATACCCAGGGGAAGCTGCGCGTCCAGAATAAAAATCGCGGCAGAAGCAACAATTCCTATCAATAAATATTTAGCAGAATAACTTTTCAATTCTTACGGCTCTCTTCTAATGAACCAGCAAACCCAATGACTGGAATATTCTTTTAAAAACTATTGGTATGTAAAGATAGAATCCTTAGGATACAATATTATGCCTTAAAATTATAGGTAGCGAAAATATGGCACACGTAATATTCTTGAGCTATCTTTCCTGCAAAATTAGGTCAAATAAGGTAGATCCTGCAAATAAGAAAAAGTTACCTTTGCTAAATAATTTCTGGCGTTGAGTATAAGACAATGAGAACTTTGTCATCTCCGCCGCGTTTCAAAAGAACTTTCATTTTTGCCACTTTGCATCATTCAGATGAACTGATGGTTTTTGATAGGAATCGAAATATGTGCTCATGGCGTCTAATCCTGATAAATAATTACGGCTAGAAAAAGCTTCTACCCCAGGCCCCTGATAGCGGCGCGAAAATACACCCAATCTTTGAGCTGTTCTTAATTTAAAATCCCGATCAAACGCATCTTGTTCTTGCGGAGTTAATCCTTCTACAGGAGGTTTTTGATTTATCCTGTGTCGCAACATATTCAAAAAACTTTCATCCGTTTCCCATTTCATTGGAGGCAATAGAGACACGTGAGAGAACTCCAGAAGTGGCCTATCATCGGTGATCTCTCCCGCGCTTTCCAGAAAACCAGATAGGTGATCGCCATCGCTAAGGAAGAAATCAGCAAAATCCAAGAATGATAAAACTTTCATTTCTTCAGCTACCTTTTTAAGCTCAAGGTTTTCCATCCTTTTATCAAAGAGGTTTTTATCGATAACCACCTTTTCACGCGATCCGACTAAAAGCACAATACGGGTTAAAAAACTGTTCCAGACTGAAAATTCTGGGAACACATTTTTGAATGTACGAGTAATTAAGCGGGCATCCTCCCGTCCCACAAGGTGCAAAGGAAGCCATTGAACTAGGATTCCATCCTCTTTTAAATGGCTCAAAGCCAGATCATAAAACTCTTTAGAATACAGATTAACAACACCTGCCTGCAGTGGCGACATCGGCTCCATGATAATTACATCATAACGCGTATTTGACCATCGCAAAAAGGCTCGTCCATCCTGCACAAAAATTTGCGTATTGGGCCGCTGCAAAACATCATGATTCCAATTAGAAAACCATTTAGAAAATTTTAAAATATTCTTATCGATTTCTACGCCGTGAACGTTTGCATTCGGGAAGAGAGAAACTATACCCAATGTATTGCCAGTACCAAAGCCAATGACCAAAACATTTTTTGGGGAAGGATGAAGAGTCATAGGAACAAAACCCATAGCCTGCATATAGGTACTACCAGAAAAAGACCGGGACACGGTAGCAGTACTAAACCCATCCATATAAATCGTTCGATTACCGGATTCTTTGTCTTCCACCACGCTAATCGTGGAAAATTCTCCTTCCTTATAATCAAGGAGTCGTATTCTCTCCTCAGGAACGTTTATTTCCAATCGAGCAAGATTATGCACTCCTGATTTTTCAGTTTTGACATCGGGCACAAAAACAGTTTTCCCAAAAATTAACAATACAAAAGTAGCACCTAATGAAGCCGATTTTAAAAAAGGATTCTGGTTACTAAATTTAGCTAAAACAAAAATGCCAAATAAAATCATCACTGAATAAATAAGATAAATAGACAACCGAATACCAAATAAAGGGATAAACACGAACGGAGTCAGAATCGTTCCAACTACTGCACCCAATGTATTAATGGAGTAGATATTACCGAGAACTTTACTGACTGCTTTTAAATTTAATGAATAAATTTGATTGGCAAGAGGGAAGAGCAATCCAAAGCCAAAGGTTGGAATAAATATCAAACCAAAAGCGAAAAGAAACCTTACAAAGAGGGTTTTTTCAGGGGAATTTTCTAGACTATAAAAAAACTGGTCCGCTAGCGAAGTCCATTCTGTCAAGTTTTCAAGTAATGGAAGAACCCCAATACAGAACAGGCCAATGGTAATTTCAATTAAAATAAATTTAAGCACCCGGTTAGATTCACCTAGAAGCCTCTTTGAAACCAAACTACCGAGGGCGATTCCCGATAAAAATGTAGCAAGAATCAAGGCGAAAGAATAAAGGGTTGTCCCCATTGGGAAAACAAGGATTCGCGTCCATAGAATCTCACTGGAAAGAGACACCATTCCGGAATAGAAAAACATCACAAAAATTAAAAATGTTATCTCTTTTGTTGGCCTGCTTTGGTCGGGTAACTTTTCAGTTTTATTTTTCAAATTCGAAGGATACTGAATTTCTCCTTTAATAAAAATTCTTCCATATGCGAAACAAATCAGAAACACCAAAACATTTAATAAGACACCAACCCAAATAGCTCCCTGAACTCCCCAATATTGAATTGCGAAAAATTGGGTAAAAAGGCAGCCAAAAACTGCACCGATGGTATTCCATCCATACAAACGCGATAGTCTGGACAAAATCTGGTCCTTTTCATTTCCAACTGCCCAGGACCCCACCAAAGGTAGGGTCGCTCCCATTAATAAGGTTGCAGGAAGCATCAAAAGAGTACCCAGTATGAATTCCATGACATGAAGCCCAAGTCCAGCTTGTCCATCTACAGGCAATATTAGAGGATAAATGTTTTCCAACAACTCCAGCCCTAATGGAAATAACAAAGCATATAAGCCGATTAACCCTTCAAAAAAGCCATACAAAAGGATCAACTGTTTTGACACGCGACCTCGTGAAAGAACTTCCCCCATTAACCAGGCACCACCTGCTAAGCCCAGCATAAAGGCACACAAAACCGCACTCAAAGCATATAAGCTCGCGCCAAAGACAAGAGTCAGGTAACGAAACCAGATCAGTTCGTAAACCAAAGTCGCCATACCAGAAGCAAACAGACAACCGTAGGCAACTAAATTTATTTGGAATGGTAAAGTTTTTGAATTCATAGAGCTCTGAATTCTCCCACACCCTTCTAAAACAGTCAATTTGGGCTATTGCAACTCAATTTCATGAATGATATCCTCGCTTCAATCTAACTAATAAATTTAAATAAGTAGACCTATGCAGATGCGCTTTATTTTGACCTTAATAATTCTTAGTTTAATTTTTCCCTCTATACTTCCTGGAATAATTCAGGCTCAAACACGCCCGAACTCAAAACTCAAAATTGAAATACCTAAACTTGTTGCTCGTGTAAACGGTGTTGATATCGAATCTAAATACATCGAGTTTCGACTAAGTCAAATTGAGAAGTTAGCCCTTAAAACGGCCAAACGTCCACTTACCGTGGAAGAAAAAAACAGCATCGTAAAAGGCTTGATCGAAAAAGAAGTTGTCCGCGAACTAGTCAATCAACAGGGGGAAAAAGAAAATTTAAAAATTGAGCCCGAATTGATTGAAAAGGAACTAAAAACACTTCGTGCCCTCTACACTTCAGAAGAAGAGTTCAATAATGCGATGAAGTCTCGAAACATCAATCTTGAAGAGATTAAAAAGGCTATCCAAATTGACATTAACAAGAATCATTTGCTCAACGCGGAGATCAAAGGAAAGATCAATCCGCCCTCTGACGAAGAAGTCAAAAAATTCTATGAAGACAATAAATCAAGGTTTCAACGCCCAGAGGCGTATCACACTCGCCACATCCTAGCTGCATATTTTCCACCCGAGGCAGTGCGAAATCAAACCATTGAAGAACTCAAAAAAAATAAAGAATATTTTGCGCGTATAGCAGAGGAAAAAATAGACAAGGTAATTGAGGAGTTAAAAAAAGGAGCTGATTTTGAAAAACTGGCAAAGAACCTATCCGATGATGAATCATCTCGAGAAAATGGAGGAGACCTAGATTTTAATTACAAAGGGAGCTTCGAAACCAGCTTCAATGAAGCCGTGGAAAAATTAAATCCTGGGGAAACATCAGAGAAAATAAAAACACGGTTTGGGTTTCATGTAATACAACTTATCGAAAAAAGACCTTCAGAAATGGCACCATTCACTGAAATGAAACCGGAAATTCAAAAATACCTATACATCAAAGAAGCCAAAAAAAAGGTATCTAGTTTTATTGAGAAGCTCAAACAAACAGCAGACATTCAAACATTTTTTTAATAGACAAACTTAACGAACCTCATATTTGAATGAAAGATGAGGAAGTTTCTTATAAATCTTTTTTAGAAGGTGGATTATGAGTAACGACGATAAAGCTGAGGGTGAAGGATTCGTAATTAAAGATAACCGCTCTTCGCAGTTATCTGAAGAGGAAGCAGAGACCCACGATACACAAGAAAGCACTGAAACTACGGCGCCAGAAGCGGATCATCAACACCAACAACCTTTTCAACTTGATTTCTCAACATTTATAATGTCGCTGACTTCTTCTGCATTTTATCATTTAGGCGACATCGCCGACCCGGAAACAGGCAAAACCGAGACCAACCTTCCAGCCGTTCACCAGACCATCGATATGCTTACAATGCTGAGAGAAAAAACACAAGGCAATCTCAATACAGAAGAAAATAAACTGCTGGAGCAGTTGATCTACGAGCTACAAATGAAGTACGTCGCCAAAACAAAAGATGGCGGCCCCGGCACCCCAACTCAATAGAACTATGACACTTTATCTGTTGAATTAAATGTCCTTACAAAATGATCAAAATGGATTGTTCATCTATGGTATGACTCATACCGATGAACTTGGTAAATTCCTACAACAAAAATTTCCCGAACACCAAATCCAGCAAACCTATGAAACCTTGGTTGAGTTTTCTAAAGACCAGGCTAAGCTAGCAAAAACCTCCCCCTTAAGAATGTTCTGGAAACATGTAGAAAAGGTCTATCATGAGGGAGTTCCACCTTTACAGTGTCATCGTGGATGTGATCATTGTTGCCATACAGGAGTTACCTGTACACAAATAGAATGGGATGGCATTGTAAAAACCGCCGAGGAAAAAGGTATCAATCTAAACGAAATAATCGAAAAATCGCAGCGTACTATTAAAAAAGTGGATGAAGTCCTCAGGTCAGGAAAAAACCTAGATCAAGTTGATTGGCATCGCCTCGTCATCAATCAACCCTGCCCTTTTTTAAGCGATGAAGGTGCTTGCCAGGTTTATGAAGATCGACCACTAGACTGCCGAATGGTGGTGGCTTTTCGGGGTATCTGTGAATCCAAAAAACTTGAGCACGCACAACGTGGAGTGGTTATCGAGGAAGCTGTAGGTTCCACCGTTATCGCCAAACTTCAGCACGACGCGACTCCTAAAATTAAGAGGCGCAAATTTCGCGGCACACAACCCATTAAACTCCTGCAACACTGGCTAATTCTTTGGCGGGATAAGCAAAAAGGTAAACCCAAAAGTTAATCTTAATTAAGCCACGCATCACAAAACTGATAGCTTCAAACAAAATAGAAATTATGGATTTTGATCTTAATATACAAAGAAGTATATTTTTGTTGACCGCAAAGCGATTCAACCCCTAAAATATGATACCTTTTTCATGTAAAGGATGGCGTTAAATGATTTAAGGAATTTGTATATTTTGGCTTACCGGGTTTTTCAATCAATTCCCAACACTTTTTTCATACCTAACGATTTATAAATACGCAAAACGTTCTTGTTATAGAAAACCTAGCGTTAGGTAATATTTAAAAACAATTTTATTTTTGGAGTTGAACTCGCTATGGCGCGACTTCCTATACTGGACAAATTAGATCAGGAACTAAAGGATTCTCAAAAGGAATTGCAAGTAGAAATACCCAAAGCCTTAAAAACTGCACGAGAGCATGGCGATTTGAGTGAAAATGCAGAATTTAAGGCCGCCAAAGAAAGGCAAATGTTTTTGGAGTCCAGAGTTTCTCTTCTGCAAAAAAGAATCAGCGATATCACTTCAATAAACCTAGATAAGATCCCAAATGACCGATCCGGATTGGGAAGTACCCTTTATCTCCGTGATCTCAACACCGGCGAAGAAATACAATATCATCTGGTATTTCCAGAAGAGGTGAACCCTGATGAGAGAAAACTATCGGCAGCATCACCTGTGGGTCGCGCTCTAGTAGGCAAACAAGAAGGGGATGATATAATCGTTCCACTCCCAGATAATAAATTGGAGTTTGAAGTTTTAAAGGTGAGAACTATTCATGATTATCCAAATGACGAGAATTCAGTTTTAGGCTAATGGGAAAACCACTAATATCATTTGCACAAATAATAGAACAAGATCCCTATTTCTTGGACATTGATGAAAGACCAGATTGGCAAGCCCAGTTTGGAAATACGAATCCTCTCAAGCTAGAAATTGGATTTGGGATGGGTAACTTTTTGATTGAAATGGCATCCAAAGAACCTGGTAGTAATTTTATTGGGATAGATTTTTATCATAAGGGTATAAGAAAAATAATGACCCGTATAAGAAACCTTCAATTGGAAAACATACGAATCGTTTATGGAGATATCAGAAGTAAGATTTCTATCCTTTGTCAAGATGGGGAATTAGAAACTGTGTACATAAATTTTCCTGACCCTTGGCCAAAAAAGAGGCATATCAAAAGAAGACTGATCAAACCGGAGTTTATTAATCAGTTAGCGCAAAAGCTAGGCCTAGAAGGCAGCGCCTACCTGGCCACTGATAGCGAAAGCTATGCACATGAAATGTTGAACTACTTTAACGCTGAAACTTTGTTTCAAAATCTAGATGACAATCAAGGTTTTATAAAAGAGCGCATTGATTTGCCTAAATCTAAATACGAGAAAAACTTTATAAATGCAGGTGAAAAAGTATTTTACCTTGAGTACCTGAGACTAGCAGCAGTTTCCTCTATAGCCTGAAACCATTTGGAGAAAAGATTGGCTAAAGAACGAATTCTTATTGTTGATGACGAAAAAAATATTGTCAGCTCCCTCACAAGCATATTGTCTGACGAAGGATACGAAGTTTCTATGGCGGGTGACGGTGTCGAGGCTTTGGAGTTAATCCAAAAGGACCCCCCTGATTTAGTAATACTCGACATATGGCTGCCTGGAATGGATGGAATTGAAGTTTTAAAAACTTTAAAATCCTACAATCTGGGAGTGGAAGTATTAATTATGTCGGGCCATGGCACTATAGATACTGCTATCAAAGCTACAAAATTGGGGGCTCAGGATTTCATAGAAAAACCATTTTCCCTCGATAGAATTACTGAATCTATTCAAAATATCCTTCAGGAAAAAAAATTATCTAGAGCCACAGAAACCAGATCGCTTAAAGTTTTAAAGGAACTTCCCGTTTGCTTTGAATCTATACTGGAGGTCAAGAAGGGCATCAAAGCACTTTCAAAACACATGAAACCTGTTTTAATATTGGGCGAAACCGGTACAGGCAAAGAATCAGTAGCCCGAACTATACATGCTCAAAGCAGAAAAGGCGATCTACCTTTTACAAAATTGAATTGTGTATTCCGAAAAAAACAAGCTATTCAATCACAACTTTTCATGCAAAAGGTTAGGGAGGAAAAATCGGTAAGCAATCCAAAATCAGGAGAAAAGGTTGTTTATTTAAGTAATATCGAGTCACTTAGCAAAGGGCTTCAAGAAAAGTTAGCGGAAGCAATACAAAGTACAACACCTCCTGACTCAAGCTTTGAATTCTTGCCCGACAGACTGTTTATTTCATCCTCAGAAAACCTCGAAGATTTAGTTAAAAAAGGTCAATTTCACCAAGGTCTGTTAGATTGCTTCAAAGAAACCAGCCTTCTTATTCCACCTTTAAGAAGTCGTGCAGCTAGTATTTCTGTAATTGCAAAGGATTTTCTAGAAGAAAAAAGACGTGAACTAGGTACTATTCTTCCCAAAGTTGATGAAGAAGTCTTTACCGCACTTTGCCTCTATAGCTGGCCGGGAAACATTAAAGAACTTCGAAACGTTTTAGAGAAACTAATACTAACCTGTTCTAATCAGCAAACCATTGGCATCCAGGATTTGCCCAAGGAAATTTGGAAACCACAAAACCAAATTGACTTTAATTCGTTTAACGAAGCGGGATCATTACAAGAAGCAGAATCAATCTGGGAAAAACATTTTATTCTCCATCATTTAAAAAGAAACAACTGGGATATTGACCAAACCTATAAGGTTTTAAAAACCAGTAAAAAACAATTTCAGGAAAAACTTAAATTCCATTCAATAAAGATTCAGAAAGTCAATTTCACCTCTCCTCAAAAAAAATATCAACAGCGGACTCTAAAACGGAGCGTAGTCCTTTGCGGCAGCAGCCTTCACTCAGGTATAAAAACCGGGCTTATTCTTCAACCAATGCCCCCTGGAAGCGGGATTATCTTTGGCGATATCGCATCAGGAAAAACCATCCCCGCAAAATTGGAAAATGTTCAATCCACGGACTATTCCACTTGCCTGAAAAAAGGTCCGAACTCAGTGGGTACTATTGAACATATTATGGCTACACTGCATATGTATCGGATTACTAATCTTCTCATCAAAATTGGTGATGAGGCGCCGGTTATGGATGGCTCGGCTAAGGATTTTTGTGAACTTCTAGAAGACGGAGAATTTGAAGATCAGGATGATTTCTATGAAGAAATCATCGTCGACAAGAGTTATTCCTTTGGAAACAAGGAAAAAGGCGAACCTCATATATCAATCGAGCCCAGCGATAATTTTTCAGTCAGTTACCATATGGAGTATCCCGAACCCATAGGAATTCAAGATTTTACTTATGAATTTCAAGGGGATAAAAGTTTTAAAAATGAAATTGCTCCGGCTCGAACCTTCGGGTTTATGGAGGAGGTTGCTCAATTGACCAAGATGGGTTATGCCTCAGGTGGAAAACTCGACAATTTTATTTTGCTGGGAGACAAAAAGGTTTTAAATACCAAATTACGATTTGAAGATGAGTTTGCACGCCATAAAATTTTAGACATATTAGGTGATTTTTATTTATTAGGTAAACCCATACGTGGAAAAATAAAAGCTAGCAAGTCTGGCCATACTCAGAATGTAGGCCTTCTCAAAAAAATTCGTGATAGTCTTATAGAGAAAAACTGAACCTATTATTTATTAGTTCTCGCCTCTCAGTTGTTGAACCACTGTTTCTAATTTATCCGGAAATCATTGATTTAAAACAATAGTTAATGATAAGGTGGGTTGAAATAATCATATCAGCGTATCTCTTCTGCAACTATAACTCTATAATAAAATACATATTTTCAATGACATCGGAAAAATTCAAACTTGCCGTTTTAGTGTCCGGTAATGGCTCTAACTTGCAAGCCATTATTGATTGTATAGAAAAAAATTATTTGGCTGCGGAAATCTCATTAGTATTAAGTAATGTGAAAGATGCTTATGCACTCGAACGAGGCAAAAATCACGGTTTGGATGTTGTTTTTCTAGATCCCAAAATTTACCCCAATAGGGCTAATTATGAGCAGAAGATAATTGACCTTCTGCTATCAAAGTCTATAGATCTTATTTGTCTTGCTGGATTTATGCAGATACTCGGGAAAAAATTCATCGAAGCTTTTTCAGGGAAGATTATCAATATACATCCATCCCTGCTTCCGGCATTCCCAGGACTGGATGTCCAGAAAAAAGCATTGGAACATGGAGCAAAGTTTTCTGGGTGCACGGTTCACTTTGTAAATGAGGAGGTCGATGGAGGACCAATCATTTTACAGTCTATTGTTCCTATTCACGATGAAGACGATATTGAGTCCCTTTCGAAAAGGATTCTCCAACAGGAACACATCATTTATCCAGAAGCTATCCGATTAATAATCGAAGACAACATTGAGATCTCTGGACGACGAGTTTTGCGAAAGATAAAGGAAGGTTGAATTGATCTACTTTATCAAATCCATAGTTTTCATATTTATTTTATTGAGCGCTCTTATAGGACATACTGAAACGCCCGAACAACAAGCCTTGGACGCTGTCCAAAAAAACTATGAAAAAGTCTTAACCTTTGAAGCTAAATTCACGCAAAAATCCTATGTCAAAATGATGAATAAAACTCACGATGCGAAAGGGACGGTATCTATAAAAAAGCCAGGAAAGATGAAATGGACCTATGGAGCACCCGACATCCAGGTTTTGATCAGCAATGGAAATACACTTTGGCATTACGTATCTGATGAAGAACAGGTTACCAAAGTACCCATCGAAAGTATCTACACTGCAAACACTCCGGCCCTTTTTCTAGCTGGAAAAGGAAAATTGAACCAAGCCTTTAATGTTGAAAGTGTGAACCTCGATAAAAACCCGATCAGCATAACGCTAATACCCAAAGAAGGTGATCAGGCTTTAAGCCGGTTACAATTATTCGCAAACAAGAAAAACTACCAGATTACAGGGTCAACCGTGTATGATAAATTAGGAAACAAGACAGAAATTCGTTTCAGCCAGATAAAAACAAATAAAAATATTTCAGAGAAAACCTTTCAATTTCAAGTACCCCCGAACGTAGAGGTCTTGGATTACACAAAAAATCCTTAAATATAATGTTCGAATTATCCGTTTTACCCATTGATACAATCCTGAGTTTCAGCACTAAGATGCTGGCATTTTTAACCGGGCTCGCCGCTCTCATTTTTGTCCACGAGTTAGGACATTTTCTGGCTGCGCGAAAAGTAGGTGTAGTGGTTGAGAAGTTTGCCCTTGGGTTCGGGCCTAAAATTATAGGCTTTACAAAGGGTGGCACTGAATATCTAATTGCAGCTATACCCCTTGGTGGCTATGTAAAAATGAAGGGAGAAGAAGTTGGTGAAGACGAAGCCCATGAGCAAGGTTCTTTTTCTGCCGCTCCCGTGGGGCATCGCCTTGCCATTGCTTTTGCAGGCCCTCTTTTCAATATACTTTTCGCAATCGGTATTTATTATTTTGTCTATCTTATAGGCGTACCCGCTTTATCCCCAGTTGTGGGTACGGTAAATGAAGAATCCCCTGCCCTGGCGGCAGGTTTGCAAACGGGAGATCGGATTCTGACAATTGGAGATGAAGAAGTCTTCTATTGGGAACAACTCCAACAAATAGTCCATGAGTCACCTGGCCGCTCACTGAATTTTAAATTAGATAGAAATGGTAATATCATCGATGTTCCCATTACCCCAGTTGCAAATCAGATAACTGACCTATTTGGAGACAAAGAGTCGGTTGGCCTCATAGGCATAACTCCGCTGGTTCGCAATATCACATTAGTAAAAGAGGATACTCCCGCAGCACGGGCCGGAATTCAAGTAGGTGATATTCTTTTGAAAGTTGACGAAACTCCTATTTTTGGATGGCAAGACTTGAAAACTGCCGCAATTGATAAGCCAGGGGAAGAGTTGAAGTTTTATTTATTGAGAAATGGCACCGAGATTTTCCTGAAATTAACACCCGAAAAAAAGAAAACAAAAAATCTTCAGGGAAAAGAAATTGAAATAGGAATGCTCGGTATAGGCATGAGCGGAGAAATGACCCAAGAAAAGTATGGGTTTCTGGGCGCCCTAAAAAGAGCTTTCGAAGAAACCGGAAAATTAATTTTTTTAATCGCAGTAAGCATCAAAAAAATGATATGGGGCTCTATTCCTGCCGATTCCATTGGCGGTCCTATACTGATTTTTCAAATCTACGGGGAACAGGCCGAGCAAGGATTTAATGAACTGATTCGGCTTACAGCATTGTTGAGCATCAACCTTGGCCTTTTAAACCTGCTACCCATCCCGGTATTGGATGGAGGTCACATTTTCTTTTTTCTGATTGAAATTCTTAAAGGAAAACCCGTTAGCGAAAGGAATAGAGAGAGAGCCCAACAGGTAGGACTATTCATGTTAATAAGTCTAATGGTGTTTGCATTTTATAACGACATTATGAGGGTTATTAGCTAAATCCATTGTCAATTAAAATTTACCCGCCATGTTGGATGTGAAAAGTAGGCTCCAAGACCTGAAAAGTGTTGCAGAAAAACTAGCGATTGAAATTGAAATAGTAAATCTCAACAATCAGGAGTTCCAAATGCAAAGCGGGTATTGCAAAATGAATGGAAAAGACCTGATTCTTCTAGACAAAAATATCTCACTTCAAGAACAATCCGAGATCTTACTTCAAACATTGAAAAACTTTGACCTCGAAGATATCTATGTGGCTTCGTGGATTCGGGAGTTTATTGAATTAGAAGGTAACAAATGACCCTGCTCAACAACATACTCCCTGAGGAACGAAGAGGGAAATTAAAAGCCCTGCTGAAAAAGGGAAAGACCGTGCGTGTACTAGAGGCACATAACGGTTTGAGCGGAATTATTGCCAATAATATTCATGTTAAAGGAGAACTTGAAGGTACTCCTATCATTCGTGAGTTTGACGCCCTCTGGGAAAGCAGCCTCACAGACTCGGCTTCAAAAGGCCATCCGGATATTGAAGTAGTAACTTTTGATTCGAGGCTTCAAAGCATCAATGAAATTCTTGCCGTTACCAATAAGCCCATGATTGTCGATGGCGATACCGGAGGAGATGCTAACGCATTTGAATATACCGTATCTAAACTAGAAAAAGCAGGCGTCTCTGCAATCATTATTGAGGACAAGGTATTTCCAAAGCGAAATAGCCTAGAGGCAGGAATCCAACAAAACTTGGAAGACCCAGAAGTCTTTGCTCAAAAAATTTGTCGAGGAAAAAATATTCAAAAGACCGATGATTTTATGATTATCGCTAGACTTGAAAGTCTCATCGCAGGAAAACCCATGGAAGATGCGGTGAACAGAGCAAAAATTTATTTACAGGCGGGAGTAGATGGAATCATGATCCATTCCAAATCCAAATCTGCCGATGAAATATTTGAGTTTGCTCGGCATTATAAAGAAATTACTAACCAATTAAATCTTCAAAAAACTTTGGTTTGTGTTCCCACAACTTATAACCAAACTACAGAAAATGAACTTAGCGCTGCCGGATTCCAAATCATTATTCATGCAAATCATCTACTCAGAAGTGCATACAAAGCCATGACTGAAACTGCAGAAACAATACTTCGTAACCAGCGATCCCTTGAAGTCGATCCACTTTGCAGCACCGTAAGAGAAATTTTTAAAACCGTAGGTTTTCTGGATGTTAAAGAAAAGGATCAGGAAAATGAACAATCCACCAATATACCAGTCATTATTCCTGCTGCCGGAGAAGATCCTATTTTCAAAAAAATTCTCAATGGAAAACCGAAGGCCATGCTCGAAATATGTGGCAAAACCCTTCTCGGACATCAAGTTCAAACATTAAAAAACAACAATTTGGCAGACATTACTGTTATTGCCGGATATGGTCGAGATCAAATACAAGCAGAGGGAATTACTATCCTTGAAAATCCAGATTATAAAAATGGCTCCGCGCTCAACTCACTCTTTATTGGCAAAGAAAAGATGAAGAACGGGTTCATCATGCTTTACTCAGATATTCTTACCGAAGATATCATTATAAAAGAACTGATGAGTCGGCCAGAAAACATTATCTTAGTAGCAGACAATTCCACCCAATACCATGAGCCTCAAGAAGGAAATATCCTCGATTTCATCATCGCCAAGCACCAAAATAAACCCGCCCGCAGGGAAATACGTTTTGCCAGTGAAAATGTAGTCGCGCAAATTGGAAGTAAAATAAATCCGATAACTGCCAGCCATGAATTCATAGGCCTTGCACGATTTAGTAAAACCGGGGCAGAGCAGTTAATCGAAACATATAAGGATGTTGTGAAGAATTACCAAGGTCAATTCCAAGAGTCTGAAGATATATCACAGCTCAACTTCACCGACCTCATACAAGAAATGATTGACCGTGGCTTTATGGTCCATTACATGGAAATTCATAAAGGCTGGCTAGAAATTCATAATGCAGAGCACATTGCTCTTGCTGAAAAATCTTTTAATGAATAAAATCCACTTTCCAAATTAACTCCCATACAAGAAAAATGTATTACTCAAAATTACTAATCCCTACTTTAAAAGAATCGCCTGCAGATGCTGAAGTAATAAGCCACAAGCTAATGGTTCGAGCCGGAATGATCCGGCAACTTGCAGCAGGTATTTACTCGATCCTTCCACTTGGGCTTAGAGTTTTTAAAAAAGTAGAAGCAATTATCCGCGAGGAAATGAATCAAATTGGAGGACAAGAAGTCTTCCTGCCAAGTATTCAACCTGCGGAACTATGGCAAGAGAGTAAGCGATGGGATTTTTACGGCAAAGAATTACTTCGAATCAAGGATAGACACGACCGGGAATTTTGCTATGGGCCTACACACGAAGAAGTAATCACAGATATAGTTCGAAAAGAAATCAAATCGTACCGGCAACTCCCCACGATTCTTTATCAAATACAAACAAAGTTTCGCGATGAAGTTCGACCTCGCTTTGGAATTATGCGAGGTAGAGAATTCATAATGAAAGATGCTTACAGCTTTCACGCAGATGAGGCTGACACTCAAAAAACTTACGCAAAAATGGCCAAAGCCTATACAAATATTTTCAGGCGTTGTGGCTTGGAGTTTAAACAGGTTCAGGCAGATTCAGGAACCATTGGTGGAAGTTTTTCTCACGAATTTGCCGTGCTCGCAGATTCCGGAGAAGATGAGATAGGCTTTTGCGAAGCATGTGGCTACGCATCTAACATCGAACTTGCTGAGGCTCAACAAGCCACGACAGCAATACCTATAAAGAACCTAGAGGCGCTTAAAGAAATTCACACCCCTGGCAAAAAAACTGTCGAAGAAGTTTCGTCCTTTTTAGATTTGCCATGCGAACATATTGTTAAGACCATTTTGTTGGAAAATGAAAATGGGCTTGTAGCCGGACTGGTTCGCGGTGACCATGAAATCAATCCTATTAAAATGAAAAATATGATTGGCTGCGAATGGCTCCTACCTGCGGCTGAAAAAACAATCGCCGAGAAACTTAAACTTCCTTGTGGATACATTGGTCCGGTTGGTTTGGATATTCCTATCTATGCAGACCAAGAACTTGCCACCCTACAAAACTTTGTGACCGGAGCTAACAAAGCCGATACCCATTTTACTGGAGTTCAGGTTCAACGCGATCTCACAATTAAAAAGTTTGGAGACTTACGGTGCATTCTTGCGGGTGACCCTTGCCCCCGGTGTGATGAAGGAAAATACCAGATAAAACGCGGAATCGAAGTTGGGCATATTTTTATCCTTGGAACAAAATATAGTGAAGCAATGAAAGCCGTTTATCTAGACAGCAATGGAAAAGAAAATTTAATGACCATGGGGTGTTACGGGATTGGTGTTGGAAGAACAGCTGCTGCCTCTGTGGAACAAAATCACGATGAGAAAGGAATAGTCTGGCCTCCAAGCTTAGCTCCTTTCCAGGTCATTATTATTCCTATCAATTTCAAAAAAGATGACTTAAAAAATACTTGCGAATCCATTTATAACCAGCTTTTAGAAATGGGACTTGAGGTCCTTCTTGATGACCGCCAAGATCGATTAGGAGTAAAACTCAAAGATGCTGATTTAATAGGGATTCCTATGCAAATTATCGTAGGTCCAAAAAACCTTGAAGAAGGAAATGTTGAAATAAAAATTCGCAATACTCAAGTATCGGAATTGCGCTCCTATCCCCAGGTTATAAAAGATATCCCCAATATTTTAAAGGACTTATAAGTTATTACTCGACCCTCTCTGCTCCGAAATTTCCCTTGATATTTAGAATATAATTCGAGTACAATTACGCTAACTGAATAAGGGCTCTGCAATGCGGGCTTTGAGCCCGCTTTTTTTTTGCTTTTTCCCTTGGATAACGATCAGTTTTTAGTTTCCTCTTCCTTGTGGATTTTACTGATTCCAGGTCATAGTTCCTGGTGATCCTCTCTTACATATTTGAGGTATAAATGGGAAAAGCCCCGGTTACTCAATCCGTAATAGAGTTGATCGAGCCCGGCCTTTTGGCGAAGGGACTCGAACTGGTTGATGTCGAATTCAAAAAAGAAGGTAAAAACTGGGTTCTCAGAGTATTTATTGATAAAGAAGGCGGGGTAACGCTGGAAGATTGCCAAAAGATAAGTCGTCTTGCAGGTGACTTGATTGAGGTTGAGGAAGTCATTGAACCTGCTTATACCATGGAAGTATCTTCTCCTGGGTTAAATCGGGTACTCAAAAAGGAAAAAGACTTCATCAAATTTTCTGGAAAAAAAATATGTGTGCAATGTCACGCACCCTTAAATGGCAGGAAAAAATTTACCGGGATTCTAACAGATTTTAAAAATCAATCGATCCACCTTGAGGTGGATGGGCAACTCCAAACAATTGCTATAAATCGAGTCGCCAAAGCAAATTTAGTCATAGAAATTTAGGAACAACAATGAGTCTGGAAACTCTCAGTATATTAGAACAATTAGCCCGGGACAAAGGCCTCGATAAAGACGTATTGATAGATGCTTTAAAAGCAGCGGTAGAGGTAGCAGCTCGAAAACGTTACCCCACCGTCAACGAATTACAAAGCGAATTCAATGAGTCTACCGGGGAAGTAGAAATTTATCTTGAAAAAACCGTGGTCAAAGAAGTCATAAATACAAGCGAAGAAATAAGCCTCAAAGAAGCTACCTCTTTCTCCAAAGATGTACAAATAGGTGATCAAGTTCTTGTCCAACAGATAATGGAAAACTACGGACGCATCGCTGCACAGCTTGCCAAGCAGGTTATCGTCCAGAAAGTTCGCGAAGCTGAAATCGAACTGATCCATAACGAATATAAGAGCAAAAAAAGCGAACTCATTAATGGAATCGTACACCGAATGGAATATGGTGATCTAATCGTTGACTTAGGAAATGCAGAAGGAATTCTGCCACGCAGGGAACAGGTGTTCCGAGAAAGCTTCAACCGTGGTGAGCGTATTCGGGCTTATGTCCTGGATGTGCGAAAAACCCCAAAAAATGCATTAGTCATCCTTTCCAGAACCCATGTTGGTTTGGTCAAAAGATTGTTCGAAATGGAAGTCCCGGAAATAAGCGAAGGCATGGTAGAGATTATGGGTATAGTACGTGAACCCAATGGTCGAACCAAAATTGCTGTGCGCACCAATGACCGTGACATTGATGCAGTAGGTGCCTGTGTCGGTATGAGGGGAATGCGTGTTCAATCTATTGTTAAAGAGTTCCGAGGGGAAAAGATAGATATCGTTGAGTATTCAGAGGACGCTGAAACTTATATTAAAAATGCACTAAGCCCGGCCAAAATTTCTAGGATCATACTTAACCGCGAAGAAAAACAAATGACCATCATTGTCGCCGAAGATCAAATGTCCCTTGCAATTGGGAAAAAAGGCCAAAATGTCCGACTAGCTGCAAAACTAGTTAAATGGAAAGTAGATATCAAAGGACCTTCTGAAGCTTTAGAAATGGGAGAACAGCCAAACTTTATTGTTCCCAACAAAGAATCTGATGTCGACTTTCTTGAGGACATAAAAAACACCAAAGGCCTTGGAGAAAAGGTAATGACGATTTTATTCAATAATAATATTGTCACATTTAAAGAAGCCTTAAGTAAAGGAGCTAAAGGGCTAGTCGAATTGTCAGGAATCGGCCCAAAAAAAGCAACAGGCTTGATAGAACTAGCAGAAAAAATTCAGGAACGGGTAGCAGCAGCCCAGATTTTGACAACTGAAGCTGAAAATCTTGAAGCACCTGATACAGAGCAATCCGATGACGTTGTAGAGGAAGATCAGAAAAAAATAGAAGGACTTGAAGAAAGTATGTCCAGCAAAAAGAAGAGTCTGAAGACGAAGAAATTTCAATTGAAGAATTATCAGATTTACCATCAGAAGTACTGGATATATTAAAGGCTAATGGCTTTGAAACTTTAGCGGAGCTTTCTGTTACGCCTTTAAACGAGTTGATTGAAATTGAAGGATTAGACGAAAGCTCGGGGAAAGAAATTCTTGAAAGTGTAAAACAACAGTTAGAAAATGCGGAAAATGTATAAAATTAATTTCATAAGTTTTTTGCAAATCTATAATCAGAATCCCATTCCAGGATTTACCATAAAGGCTGACTGCCTGAGTGAAAATAAAATGGTGGGCTTGAAACACAGGAGGAAGTTTGGCTAAGATTCGTGTAAACAAATTGGCTCTGGAACTTGGCCTGCAGAATGATCAGGTCATTGAAGCCCTGCAAAAGAACAAAGTTATAGTAAAAAACTACATGAGTTCGGTTGATGAAGAGGCAGCCAAACAAATCCGCGACCTTTTCTCGCCTAAAATTCCTGCTAAAGCCTCACCTAAGACTGTAAAAGTTAAAACAAAGATTAAACTAAAAACACCTTCAAAAGTAAAAATCACAACAGCGAAAACAAAAGCTAAGTCAGATAAAATCAAAAAAAATGAAGCAAAAAAAGAGAAGCCTGCAAAAACAAAGCAGGTGGAAAAAACAACTACTGAAAAAAAAACAAGGGCTAAAGTTGAGAAGGAAAAAAGCAAAAGTACAACTGAAGCAAAAACTGGAAAAAAACTAGGCTTAAAAATTGTCAAGCAGGAAGAGAAATCTCCAGAATTAGAAAAACCTAAAGTCCCGGCTAAAGAAAAACCCAAAGCCACAAAACCAGAAATTAAAAAGCCTGAAGTTATTAAGGAACCCTCTCCTGAACCTAAACCTGAACCTGTCGAAGAAGAACAAGCATTTGAACTGGTAAAGATCAGCGAAAACATTCCTATCCGGGATCTAGCTGAAACTTTAAAAACCACTCCCAATGAAATCATAAAAGAGCTAATGGTTTTTGGTGTTCTAGCTAATATCAATCAAACTCTTAACTTTGATCTTGCAAGCAAAGTCGCAGATAAATTGGGATTCGAAGTTGAACTTCTTATTGAAAAATCAGAACTCGACTTCATAGAAGAAGAAGAGGACAATCCTAAAGACCATAGTGTTCGAGCACCCATAGTGACCATTATGGGGCACGTAGATCACGGTAAAACTTCATTACTCGATGCAATACGTAACACCGAAGTTACTAAAGTAGAAGCCGGGGGTATTACACAACATATAGGTGCTTATCAAGCACATATTAGAGGTTCCGCAATCACTTTTCTGGATACGCCTGGACACGAAGCTTTTACAGCCATGCGAGCCCGTGGCGCGCAAGTAACAGATATTGTTGTACTGGTAGTAGCCGCAGATGATGGAATCAAGCCTCAAACAAAAGAAGCTATTCACCACGCAGAGGCTGCGGGTGTACCTATTCTTGTTGCGATAAATAAAATTGATAAACCAGGCTCCAAACCCGATGAAGTGAAAAAGCAATTGGCTGATCAGGGCCTTTTACCAGAAGACTGGGGTGGACAAACAATTTATATCGAAGTCTCCGCCTTAAAAGGAACTGGAATCGATAACCTTTTAGAAAACCTCATCCTTCAAGCTGAAATTATGGAGTTGAAAGCAAACCCAAAATTAAGAGCAAAAGGAGTTATCATTGAATCCAAGTTAGACAAGGGTCGAGGTCCTGTTGCAACACTGATTGTTGAAAGCGGCACCCTGCAAGTGGGTGAACCTTTTATCGTTGGGTGCCATTTTGGAAAAGTTCGAGCATTGATTGGAGACTCAGGGAAGAAAATAAAAATAGCGGCTCCTTCCACACCTGTTGAAATTGTGGGTCTGCCTGACGTTCCGCAGCCAGGTGACCATTTCATGGTAGTTCAAGATGAAAGGCGAGCAAGACAGCTGAGCAACATGAGATTACAACAAAAAAGAGAAGCTCAGTTAGCTAAGTCAACCCGAATCACCATGGATGACTTACATCAACAAATCGTTGAAGGACAGATAAAAGAATTGGACTTGATTGTTAAAGCAGATGTTCAAGGCTCTATACATGCGGTTCGGGAGGCCTTTAGCAAACTAGGCGGTGATGAAGTACGAATAAAATGTATCCACGATGCCGTTGGCGGCATTACCGAATCAGACGTGTTGCTTGCAACAGCATCGAACGCCATCATCATTGGGTTCAATGTCCGCCCCACAGATCAAGCAAGCAAACTTGCTTTAAGAGAACAGGTCGACATTCGTATGTATAGCATCATATACGATGCCATCAATGATATGAAGGCGGCTATGGAAGGAATGCTCGCACCAAAATTTAAAGAAAAAATCGTAGGTCGAGTCGAGGTTCGAGAAGTGTTTACCATCCCGAAAGTGGGCACGATTGCGGGGTCTCATGTATTATCCGGAAAAGCCGAGCGGAATTTAGAGGCCAGACTTATTCGCGACAGTGTGGTCATTTACCAAGGTAAAATAGCGTCAATCCGAAGATTCAAGGATGATGTGAAAGAAGTAGCCGCAGGTTATGAATGCGGGATCTCAATAGATAAGTTTCAGGATATAAAATTGGGGGATATTATTGAACCTTTTATCATGGAAGAAATAACCTCCTGACTTTCATAAAATTACAAAAGATAGATGGTCATTGGCTGCTGTTCCATAAAGTTTTATTTACATGGCAACAACTCTTTAAAAGGAAAAAGACGCGTTGTGAGAGCCATCAAAGACCGGCTAAAAAATGATTTCAATGTTTCAGTTGCCGAGGTAGGCAATCAGGATGTCTGGCAAAGCCTTCATATAGGCATATCCGCAGTGAGCTCAGACAAACCCTACATGGATGGTCTGATGGCTAAAGTCGTTGATGCAATTGACAGAATGAACCTGGCTGAAATAGTTGACTACAAAATCGAAGTATTAAGTATGAGTTCCGATAACTATTGAACTCTGCAAATTTTTGATAATTGAAAACCTAAATAAGGTGTGGCTATGAGATTCAAACGTTCTCAAAGAATCCAAGAGCTGCTTCTTGAAGAAATTTCAAAACTGCTTCAGAGCGGATTAAAGGATCCTCGAATCGGATTTGCAACACTTACACGGGTCGAGGTTTCCGACAACCTAAAACACGCAAAAGTATTTGTCAGTGTGATGGGCTCAGAACAGGAGAAAACTGATACTTTGGAAGCTTTGAAAAGTGCAAAGGGATTTATAAGAAATTCTTTGGGTAAAAACCTATATTTAAGATATTTACCTGAACTGGAATTTAAAAAAGACGATAATGCAGAACATGTTGAAAAAATCACAAGAATCCTCAAGGACTTGCACCCAGAATCGGATAGTGAACCTATATAAACCTCAAGGTCCTACTTCCTTTTCCATGGTGAACCAGATAAAAAAAATACTGGGAGTAAAAAAAGCCGGACATATAGGTACTCTGGACCCAATGGCTGAGGGAATTCTTCCCATCTGTCTGGGGCAATCTACCCGAATCATTCAATTTCTATCTCCTTTATCTAAGTATTATCAATGTACTATGGAATTAGGATCGGCAACTGACACGCAGGACGCTACCGGAAAAGTGGTATCTACAGGAAATGCTTCTGGGGTAACAAATGACCAGATAAAAGAAGTATTTCAGCGTTTTACAGGCAAGCAAAAGCAGGTGCCACCGATGTATTCGGCCAAGAAAAACAATGGAATTCCCCTTTACAAATTGGCCAGAAATGGTATTACTATCGAAAGAAAACCCGTTTCTGTACATTTTTTCTCCATAGAATTTGTCAGCAGGAGTGAAAATCGGGTAAACTTTCAGGTCCACTGTTCAGCGGGGACTTATATCCGAACCTTATGCCATGATATTGGGCAGAGATTTGGATGTGGGGCACACATGTCGGGTCTCGTTAGAAGTAAGGTGGGGATATTTGATCTGGAATCATCTATCACACTGGATGCTTTAAAAGAAGCAACTTTAAATAAGCCGGGTGTATTTTTTTCAGTGGAAAAGGTTCTAGCCTTTCTTCCGGAAATTAGCATCAAAGATGAATTTGTCAAACCTATAATGAACGGCAGGGCTTTGCCCAAATCTTCATTGAAGGCTTTGCCGGTAAAGTTCGAACCGGGAATGAGCCTGAGGGTTTTAAATGGTAGCGATACAATATTGGCTATCGTCGAACCCCTAGTAAATCAGGACCAATTCGAGCAAATGGAATCATGTGAAATCGCGTTTAAATTACAACGTGTTTTAGTTAACTAAAGTAAGGAATATCTAATAAATAATTGGTTTCAGTAGCGAGTTACCGTTTTAAAGCGTCGGTTTGTTGCTGAAACAAAGCATATAGAATTTCTAACATATTCTTAAAAAATTTGATCTAAATGAAAAAAGATTGGAATGTTTTCGCAGGGATGTCCCAGCAACAAAACTGGGGCCTTTCTGCGAAAACATTCTCCAATCACTTTTCTAAAATTAACAAGCTGGAGAAATAATCATGGCACTCAATGCTGAACAAAAATCAACCATTATTACAGACAACAAGCTTCACGAAAAAGACACTGGGTCTTCCGAAGTACAAATTGCACTTATATCAAAACGGGTGACTGATTTAACAGAACATTTCAAGACCCATTCAAAAGACCACCATTCCAGACGCGGACTGCTCAAACTGGTCAGCAAAAGAAGAAAACTGCTCGATCATTTGAAGATAGAAGACCCCAGTCGATACCAAAGTATCATTGCGAAACTTGGTATCCGCAGATAACCGCCTAACAACACACACGCCTAATTAAAAATTAGGGAAAGATATTGGAGAAATATTAATGGAAAAAGTAGAAATAGATATTGATGGGAAAACCATCTCATTAGAAGCAGGCGACCTGGCTCGACAAGCAGGCGGTGCAGTCGTTGTCCGACAGGGCGACACAATGGTTCTGGTTGCAGCAACCATGGCAAGCTCAGCCCGCGAAGGGATAGATTTCTTCCCATTGACGGTAGACTATAGAGAAAAGACCTATGCAGCAGGCAAAATTCCGGGCAGCTTTTTTAAACGAGAGGCACGTCCAGGAGAACTAGAAACCTTAATCTGCAGATTGATCGATCGACCCATCCGACCTTTGTTTCCAAAAGAGTTTAAAAATGAGACACAAGTGGTTGCTATGGTTGTTTCCCATGACGGGGAGAATCCGCCGGATGTCAATGCAATCACTGGCGCTTCTGCCGCTTTGATGATTTCAGATATTCCTTTTGAAAACCCAGTCGCAGGAGCCCGAATTTCAAGAGTCGATGGTAAACTGATTTTTAATCCTAATTATGAAGAAACCGCAAAAAGTGATCTTAATCTCATTATGGCAGGAACTGCTGATGGAATCGTTATGGTTGAATCAGGAGCCAACGAAGTTAGCGAAGACGAAATGATGGAAGCCTTGGATTTTGGCCACGAACGAATTAAAAAGGTTATTGGCATCCAGATCAAACTACGTGAGCTTCTCGGAAAAGAAAAATTGGTGGTTGAACCTGCTCCTGTTAATGAGGACCTTAAAGCATCTATCAATAGTAAGGCAGCAGAGAAACTCGATGCAGCTTGCCAAATTGCCGGAAAACATGAGCGCGGTGATACTGTAAAGCAGATCCAGAGTGACCTTTGTAATGAACTGAATCCAGACGATGATGAAAAAATAACAGGAGAAATAAAGGATCTTTTCCACGATCTAGAAAAAACAACAGTACGGAATCTCGTTCTTGACAAACAGTATCGTGTTGATGGCAGAGGACTCGCCGACGTTCGTCCCATTAGCATTATGACAGGTTATTTACCTCGAGTTCATGGATCTGCTATTTTTACACGCGGTGAGACTCAAGCGCTGGTTACAGCAACTCTGGGAACCTCTGCCGATGAACAAAAAATGGATAGTCTAGAATTCAAAGGCACCAAATCATTTTTACTGCATTACAACTTTCCCGCATTTTGTACCGGTGAAGTAAAATTTATCTCCGGACCTGGACGAAGAGAAATTGGACATGGAATGCTCGCTGAACGCTCTTTAATACCCATTCTTCCAAAAAAAGATGATTTCCCATACACCATTCGAATTGTGTCCGAGATTCTAGAATCAAACGGTTCTTCTTCAATGGCTTCTGTATGT
>ENA-UPTF01000522-UPTF01000522.1-marine-metagenome-genome-assembly--contig:-NODE-522-length-26892-cov-3.910498_pt1 | contig 26892 bp, 22 predicted proteins | sample MGYA00238166_ERZ767019 | MGnify/ENA primary metagenome ERZ767019 (study PRJEB28930, sample SAMN06266391) | marine metagenome | isolation source: Sea water from 250 m depth | place: Atlantic Ocean | study... | reverse complement strand
GCCCTGCTTCGTAACCGAAATCCTCGCTCGCGTACTGGCGGTATCGGTCATAAAATTGTTTCAGCCGTTCCATCGGTACGAACGTGCACGCTAACGGATACCGATGTTGTGCAGCCCATTCCAAAGTTTCAGCCGATCCCTGCGAGGGAACGAATATTGGGGGATGTGGCTGTTGGAGGGGACGAGGCCACACGTTGACGTAACGGAACTGGTAGTTCTCGCCGTCCCAAGAGAAAGGCCCGGGTTCGGTCCAAGCTTTCACGATGAGATCGTGGGCCTCGAAAAATCGGCTTCGACTGCGTGTGGGGTCCAAACCCATGGAGTGGTACTCGGCACCAATTCCTCTGACGAAGCCCGACAGCACCCTTCCGCCGGACATCACATCGAGCATTGCGACCTCTTCAGCGACCCTCAACGGGTTGTCCCGAAGCGCGATTCCATTTCCCAGAATCGCGATTTTTGCGTTCTGAGTGCGGTCAATGAGCGCTGACGCCATGATGTTCGGTGACGGCATGAGCCCGTAAGCATTTTGGTGGTGTTCATTCACCACCACCGCGTCAAATCCGATCTGGTCCGCAAACGCGAGTTGGTCGAGGTACTCACCATAGAGACGTTGACCTAACACCGGGTCATATTCACTATTGGGGTACACGACCCAAGCTGACGAATATTTTTCGCGCACATCCGGGTCGATTTTTGGGTAGGGCATTAGATGGAAGGCGTACAACTGCATGTCACTTCTCCAGAGTCGAATAAAAAGAATTCACTAACGCGGCAGCGGCCACGGGTTGATCGAGGGGAACGAGATGACCTGCCCCATCAACGGACGTCAACGATGCATCAAATAATTCCGCGTATCGTTCGGCGTAACTCAATGGGGTGAGCCGGTCCTGAGCACCTACTGCCACCATGACTGGACAATCTGCATGGTGAGCTCGCAGCGGTAGCCGAGGGTCATAGCCTCGTTTCCACATCAACCGAGCTTGTGTGGCCAAATCAGTCCACACTGCGGTCGCGAGTTCGGCATCCCCGGTCATAGGGTCCACCTGGCTGCCGTCGAGGCTGTTGGCCAAGTATGAGAACACCTCAGGCATTTGCATGATGAATAAGTCAGGAAGGGGTTCTGTTGGTCGTAATCCGATCGGCCCGAACAACACCAATCCCTTCACCAAAGACGAACAATGGATCGCCAGGTCGGCTGCCATCCACGCCCCGAGGCTGGTGCCGACGACTAACGGGCGGTCTAGCCCCAAACTGCCCAGCAAATCCTTGTAGTGAAATGACAGATCAGTCACATCGACCAGCCAGTTCGGTGTTTCTTCGCCGCCAAACCCGGGATGGATGGGTGCGAAGACTTCGAAGTCGGCGGCAAGTTGATCGTGGAACTCTGACCAAGCGGAGGTGTTGGCTTCGGAGTGGAGCAGAAGAAGAGGCGGACCTTCCCCGCCGTGCTGGACCCGCGCCGCCTGAGACGGCAAGTCAACGTTGATGATCTCGCCCATGTCAGCCCGCACTCACAAGGACGCCCCTGGCAGCGCCCTTTCCCTGAAAGCCACCCTAGTGTTGCGGTGGGGCTCGTAGCTTTGTGTATCGGCTGGCACAGATCAATAATCTGGGAGCGCCCAGCAAATTCGGCCAGTAGGGGTGTCCCGATTTTATGAACAACGGCTGGAACTTTTGGATTGACCGCGGTGGCACTTTCACCGACGTCGTTGGGCGTCGACCGGACGGGACCGTAGCAACCCACAAACTTCTCTCTGACAACCCACGCCGTTACCCCGATGCCGCTGTTCAAGGAATCAGAGATCTTCTCGAACTGAACCCAAACGAACGGTTGCCGCTCAACGAAATTGAGTCGGTGAAGATGGGAACCACTGTCGCCACCAACGCCCTTCTCGAACGACAAGGAGAACCGACTCTCCTTGTCACTACCGAAGGATTCGCCGATGTTCTTCGAATCGGCTACCAAACTCGACCAGATCTTTTCGCTCTCGACATAGCGATCCCTGAGATGCTCTATGTTGACGTGTTCGAGGTCAACGAACGAGTCAACGCTGAGGGCGACGTTCTGATCCCACTGGATGAAGAATCGACTCGCGCAGGGCTGCAGAAGGCACGCGAACAAGGGATCGACTCGGTAGCCGTTGTTCTTCTTCACGGATACCGCCACACCCATCACGAAATACGCGTCGCTGCCATTGCACGAGAACTGGGATTCGATCAGGTTTCAGTCAGCCACGAAGTCAGTGCGCTGATGAAAATTGTTCCTCGAGGCGACACCACCGTTGTCGACGCGTACCTATCGCCGATCTTACGGCGATACGTCGCCCAGGTAGATGAGCACCTCCGCAAAGACGAACCAGGTCCACGTCTGATGTTCATGCAATCAAATGGGGGACTCACCGACGCTCACATGTTTCACGGTAAGGACGCCCTGTTGTCAGGTCCCGCGGGTGGCGTTGTTGGAATGGTCCGAACGGCCCAACAAGCGGGCTTTGACAAGCTCATCGGATTCGACATGGGCGGCACCTCCACTGACGTCAGCCACTACGCCGGAGAATTCGAACGCGCCTACGAGACTGAAGTGGCGGGAGTTCGCGTTAGGTCACCCATGATGGATATCCACTCCGTAGCGGCAGGAGGCGGATCGATTCTCCACTTCGACGGCAGTCGCCTGCGCGTAGGACCGGATTCTGCGGGCGCTGACCCAGGCCCCACCTGTTATGGCAACGGGGGACCCCTCGCCATCACCGACTGCAACGTTGTGCTTGGAAAACTACGCCCAGAGTTCTTTCCCGCTGTTTTCGGACCGCAAGGAGATGATCCACTCGACGCAGAACTGACGCTCGCAGCGTTCAGATCATTAGCAGAGGAAATCACTCAGTCGACCGGGACAGCGCACACCGAAACGACCGTCGCACAAGGCTTTCTCGATATAGCCGCGGACAACATGGCTAACGCCATCAAGAAAATCAGTATCGAACGAGGCCACGACGTAACGGACTACACCCTCGTGTGTTTCGGTGGCGCAGGCGGACAGCACGCATGCTTGGTCGCTGACCGGTTAGGTATCGAAAAAATTTATGTCCACCCCCAAGCTGGTGTTCTCTCAGCGTTAGGTATCGGCCTGGCAGACATCCGCCACGTGCGCGACCAAGCCATAGAGGAAGCCCTCAACACTGAAACGCTTGACCGACTTGACCCCCGATGGACAGAACTACAACGGGCCGGAACCGAACATCTGTCCAGCGAAGGTGTTGCCCCTGAAGCCCAACGGTTCATGCGCCGTCTAGCACTCCGCTATCAAGGATCAGACACTGCTTTGCTGATTTCGGCCGGAACCATCGACGAGGTAACAACAGCTTTTGAATTGCACCACCAAACACGTTTTGGGTTCATCTCCCCGGACACCCCGGTCATCATCGAATCAATACAACTGGAATCTGTCGGACTCGCAGATCAGGTTTCGCTAACAGAACCAGTTTCAGGTGCTCAAGACCCCATGCTGGGGACCTTTCCTACGACCATGTCCGGAGTTCAAGCCGACACACCGTTCATCGACAGACAACACCTCACGCCGGGTACACCAATCGTTGGGCCAGCGGTGCTTGTAGAACCAAACGCGACCACGGTCATCGAACCAGATTGGAAAGGCCAGATCACACCAAACGGCGACCTCATGATCGAACGCGTCGCGACGCAAACTCTCCGACCCTCGATCGGAACCGACGTCAACCCGGTCCAGTTGGAGATCTTCAACAACCTGTTCATGAACATCGCCGAACAAATGGGTGTCGTCCTTGAAAACACGGCCGTGTCGGTGAACATCAAAGAACGCCTCGACTTCAGTTGCGCAGTCTTCGATCCCGCCGGAGAACTCATCGCAAACGCCCCCCACCTCCCCATCCACCTTGGCTCGATGAGCGAAGCCATCAAATCAGTCATCGCCAACAACCCCGACATGGAACCAGGTGACGCATATGTGCTTAATGCGCCCTACAACGGCGGAACCCACCTACCCGACATCACAGTCGTGAAACCAGTTTTTGACGGCAGCACCGGTGAAAGAATTTTTTACGTAGCTGCACGCGGTCACCACTCCGACATCGGCGGCATCGTGCCCGGTTCAGCCCCAGCCGACTCAACCACGATCGACGAAGAAGGCCTCGTCCTTGACAACGTTTTGCTTGTCAAAGCCGGCCGATTCTTAGAAGAAGACATCAACGACCTACTGACTTCAGGACCGTGGCCGGCACGGAACCCCAAACAAAATATTGCCGACCTCAAAGCACAAGTCGCAGCATGTGAACGTGGGACCACCGAACTCCACAAAGTCATCGATCACTACGGTCTCGATGTTGTCCATGCCTACATGGGTCACGTAATGGAGAACGCGGAAGAATCAGTACGTCGAGTAATTGCTGCCCTGACCGATTGTGAGTTCGTCGGAGCGATGGACGATGGAAGCCGGATAGCAGTAAGTATCCGAGTCAACCTGGAACAACGTTCAGCTGTCATCGATTTTGCGGGCACCAGCGGGCAACACCCCGGAAACTTCAACGCACCCAAGGCGGTGTGCCGCTCCGCGGTGCTGTATGTGTTCCGGTGCATGGTCGACGACGCGATCCCTCTGAACGCAGGATGTCTTGTTCCCCTCGATATCCGAATTCCGGACCCCTCGATCATCAGCCCCCATCCTCCCGCTGCCGTGATCGCCGGCAACGTGGAAACCAGCCAACTTCTCGTCGACACACTCTTCGGTGCGTTAGGTGTGGTCGCAGGTTCCCAAGGAACGATGAACAACTTCATCTGGGGTAACGACCAACACCAGTACTACGAAACTATTTGTGGTGGCGCCGGTGCCACACCAAATGCCCACGGTGCAAGCGCCGTCCACACCCATATGACCAACACCAGACTCACCGACCCCGAAATTCTGGAATGGAGACACCCTGTGAGAGTCGAACGCTTCCAGGTGCGCAGGAACTCTGGTGGCGAAGGCACCCATCGAGGAGGAGACGGAGTCATTCGACGCCTCCGATTCTTAGAACCAATGACAGTCAACGTGCTGTCCTCGCGCCGAAAGATCGCACCGTTTGGAGTGGAAGGCGGACACGACGGGCTTGTTGGGATCAACCGATGGGTAAAAGCAGACGGAAGCAGCCTCGAACTACCGGGAAGCACACGAGTCGACGTTGACACCAATGACTGTTTTGAAATCGAAACCCCCGGAGGTGGAGGGTTCGGTCCCCAACTCTGACATCATCCAGCGCTTCCTCTCGCCGCGCCAACGAGATCGGAACCCCGCTCAAGGGCATGTTCCTAGCGTTGCTGTATAGACAGTTCGAATTATTTTGCCTGCAGAGCGCCGATTACTTCGCGGGTAGTGAGCACGTCACCGAACACCGACATAAAGGTGCTGAGCGCTCCGACGTGTGCCTCGTCACTGCGGGCAGCATTCGCGTCTTCGACCATTACCGCTCGATAGTCGAGCATCATTGCGTCTCGAGCTGTGGAGTCGCAACACACGTTGGTCATGGTTCCTGCCACGAAAACTGTGTCGACGCCGTGTGTCTTGAGGGTTTCATCCAGGGTTGACGCTCCAGGCGAAAAAGCACTGAACCGATCCTTATCCACCACCAGTTCCTCGCTACCTATGTCCAGTCCCGCGAAAAATTCGTGACCCCAAGTTCCAGCCATCAAACCGGCCCGCGAATCTCGAACTCGTTCAGGAGCAATGAAGTTCTCAAAAAACATGGGCCAAGCGCTGCGGCCCTCCATCGACATAGTGGAGCGAACCCACACAATCGTCCCTCCCGTTGCCCGAAAAGTGTCGACCAAGGTATTGATGTTTGCCACGATCCCACGCGCTGTCGGAACTTCACTCAAACCGCCCTCTGCGACAAAGTGGTTTTGCATGTCAACAATGATCAGAGCACTGCCAATGGGGTCGTAACCTTCGAAAGCGTGAGATCGCCCTCGCCGCTCGACCACAGCGGAACGAAACTCGTCGGAAATTGACGCATCATGCATGAACTAGAGCTTCGCGTAAGAGTCGGTTACCAAGAGGACTTTTCACCCTTTGCGATGGTGGGGCCTGCTGGCCCGCAAGGATTGGCAGTCGACATCTTGACTGATGGTTTCGAACAACTGGGAACAGACCCGGACTGGGTACCTCTTTCGCTAGCTGGACAAATCTCAGCCCTCCGAAGTGGGGAAGTCGACATGTTGGCCTGTCTCGGTGTCACCGCCGAACGCCAACACGAAGTCGTCTTTGGTGAGCCGATTATCAAGACCGGGGGAGCGCTCTTTACCCTCCAGGGACAGACGACCGAGCCAGATCGAATTGTCACTCCGATAGCCGGACCCCTCGCCGCAGCCACTCAAGCCGCGTACCCAACATGTTCAGTCATCGACGCCGATAGCTACCCCCACGCATTGACCCTTGTTGTTGATGGGTGTGCCGACGCCGCCGCACTGAATTTTCATGTTGGCAACCAAGTCGCCGAACGAGAGTTCCCCGGAACGTTCGCCCCTCCTGACACCACGTTTCAGACGGTGTACCTGGCTCCAGCCTGGGCACCGACCCATGACCTTGCTTTTCGACACGCGCTTACCGACGTCATCGCAGCGACGAACCCATTGGAGAATGGCTGATTACGTTTGAGACGGGTGGGGTTGGATGCTGCGGTTCGGATGTGTGGTCACCCAGAACAATGCCACCAGGATCACCGCACCGCCGATCACCGTTTTCCGTGCAGGGGTTTCATCGACGATCAACCAAACCCAAAACGGCGCCAACACGATCTCGCTGAGGAGAAGCAAACTGGTCCGAGCCGCCGGCACATGACGCCCAGCAGCATTGAAGATCGGCAAGCCGACACCCAACAAAATCCCGCCACTCAACAACGCGAGAACCGTGTCGCGCACCGGTAGACCGAACCCACCCGAAGCAAACGCTGCGACCGATCCGATCAACATGCCGGTCAGCCCGGCGAACACCACTTGAGCTCGCAGGTCACGACCCTGAGAATCACGCAATAAAACTGTGTACAAGCCAAGCATCAGAGGGATACACGCGGCAGCCGAAAGACCGACGACGTTGCTGGCACCCCAACTGCTCCCCATTATCGCCACCCCAGCGACCGCTGTCCCCATAGCCGCCCACGCGTGACCATCAACGCGTTCTCGTAACAACATCCAACCCAACAACGCAGCCGAGAACGGGGCCAAACTCTGCAAAAACAACGTCGTGGCCGCGTCAATCCGAGCGATCGCCACAATGAAAGCGGTAGACATTCCCGCCATCAGCGCCCCCGCAAGCAAACTCTTTGCGAACCCGACTCGCAGCACGGCAACTCGACCTGACCGCGGCCTCACACTCAAAGCAACCAGCGAAGCGATGAGAATTCCAACAGAACGCCAAAACAGAAACAGCCACTCAGAGCTTTCATCCGAGGTCCAACGAAACAAAAGTGGGCTAAAGCTAAACAACGTGCCCGCTAACAGAACGAACAACGAACCGTTTTTGGCATCGATCCGCAACCGCATCTCAAGAGACTGCCACGATCAGCGCCCAAACCGACGAGAATGTGAAGATGACGGTAGGCAATGAGTCCGCAGCGCAGTGGCGTGTGATAGACGACGCGCGCATCCTCGCTGGGTCCACCCACCGCCCTCACAAGAAAATAACTGAACTCACGGTGGAAACATTTCAGCGAGATGGGGTGGTCTTACTTCCTAAAGCGTTTCCATCATGGATTGAAGCCCTGCGAGACGGACTTGAGCGCAACCTCAACAACCCGAACCTTTACGCGTTTCCCTGCGACAGCACTCGACCTAGTGAACGAGGAAGATTTTTTGACAGTTATTGCAACTGGCAATTAATTCCGGAGTATCTGCTTTTTGTCCTTACCTCCGACGCGGCGTCGATCGCCGCCCAGTTGATGAGGAGCAACACCGCCCAGTTTTTCCACGACCATGCCTTCACGAAAGAACAAGGGACAGAAAAAGCGACTCCGTGGCATCACGACCTTCCTTACTACTGTGTCGACGGTTCCCAAACCGTGTCGATATACGTCGCTCTTGACAGCATCCCGCCGCAAACAGCGGTCAGATTCGTGAAGGGATCCCATCGAAACGGTGACACATACCGACCTCGCAATTTCGCGGCCGGTGACGAGTACTCCCAACAGGACCCGACACTTCTCCCAGTTCCCGACATCGACCCGGGTGCGGCCAACATTTTCGTTGAAGCGCTTGAACCGGGAGACGCTCTGTGTTTTGACTTTCGAACCCTCCATGGGACCACCAGCGAAGCGACAACCGACCGGAGACGCGCATTCTCGACGCGATGGTTAGGCGACGACGTCCGCTACCTTGAACGCCAAGGCGAGACGTCACCGCCTCTCAACAATTTGGGGCTTCAATCAGGCGAAGTTATGCGCCACGACTGGTTCCCCGTACTCTGGCCGTCGCCCAACCATTGAGGAATCGACGTGGCTGATCCAATCCAAACAGAAGAACGCATGGAGTTGGTTGAACGCATCGCTGCGCTCGGACCACGATTTGGTGAACGAGCCGCCACCCACGACCGCGAAGCATCCTTCCCAACCGACAACTGGGCCGACCTGGCCAACGAAGGGTTCCTCGGGTTGTGCGCCCCAGTCGAATTCGGTGGGTTTGGGGGCGACTTCGTGACCTATGCCCTGGTAAGTGAAGAATTAGGGCGACATTGTGCGACCACTGCACTCACCTTCAACATGCATACCGCCACAGCTCTCCTCGCTGGTTGGATAGCAGACCAACTTGGCATGAACGACGACCAACAAGCCCACCTCGATCGGATACGGCCCCAACTGTGGGAAGGAATGTGTCGCGATCATGTCATCCACAGTCAGCCGTTCTCTGAGGGACGAACCCCAGGAAGTGGTTCCCCAATCGGTACTTCGGCGGTAGTAGTAGACGGCGGCTATCAGGTAACCGGAAAAAAAATCTTCGCCTCTCTCAGCGGCGTCGCCGACATCCACAACGTCGTCGCGTTAGTCGAAGGCGATGACCGGACCCGACTCCTTGGGGTACCCGCCAACGGCAAAGGCGTCGACATTGTCGGCGACTGGGACCCACTTGGAATGAGAGGCACCGATTCCCGCGATCTTCTCCTCACTGAAGCTTTCGTTCCCCAAGACAACGAAGTGCTTCCGCCGGGAGTGTTCGATGCCATGGCTCAACGGTTCCCATACTTTTATATGACACTGACCTTCACATATCTGGGGTTAATGCGCGCAATATTGGATCTCACTCGCCAATACCTCCGCGGTGAACTTGGCGTCGAATCCCGACGCGACAGCCACGTCAAACAAGCGGGATGGGCGGAAATGCAAATGATCTATGACAAAGCCCAATCGTTGACCTACCGGGTGCTCGGTGAGGCAACAGTCGATCCAACCAACATCGCTCTCAGACGAGCATGGGTAGCCACGGTCGCGGTAATGGAAGGCGCGCCAGAAATGGCGTCCTTAGCCATTCGCGTCTGCGGTGGCAGATCAATGCTTCGTCCGAACAAACTTGAACAGCACTACCGCGACGCCCGCTGCGGGGCAACCATGCTGCCTTGGAGCGTCGAAATCAGTCTCGACCGAATCGGAAAACACGGCCTCTACGACGACTAAACCCGGACGCCTTTCTCTGGGCTGTATGGGCTGGCATTAGAGTTACGCGGTGCGACGTATCCAACATTTCATTGACGGCGAATTGAGGGCGGGAACCAGCGGACGCTTGAGCGACGTGTACGACCCCGCGACAGGTGAGGTACAGGCCCAAGTTGACTTGGCGTCTGCGACTGAGGTTGATCAAGTTGTCGCCTCCGCCTCCAAGGCCGCCATCGAATGGGGCGAGAGTTCGTTGACACAGCGAACTCAAATCATGTTTCGGTTTCGCGAGCTACTTGCCGCGCGCACCGATGATTTGGCTCAAGTGATCAGTAGCGAACACGGCAAAGTCGTTTCAGATGCTGCGGGAGAAGTAGCTAGAGGACTTGAAAACATTGAATTTGCTTGCGGTATCGCCCATCACCTCAAAGGCGAAATCAACGAACAAGTATCCGCAGGGATAGAGGTTTATAGCTTGCGTCAGCCTTTGGGGGTAGTGGCAGGCATCACTCCATTCAACTTTCCGGCCATGGTCCCAGCATGGATGTTCGCCACGGCGATCGCATGTGGCAACGCGTTCATCTGCAAACCGTCGGAACGAGACCCTTCGGCATCGATGCTGATTGCCGAGTGGCTGATAGAAGCGGGGCTCCCACCTGGTGTCTTCTCGGTGATCAACGGTGACAAAGAAGCCGTCGATGCGCTCATCGATCACGAAGACGTCGCGGCGATCAGCTTCGTTGGTTCGACCCCTATAGCGAGCTATGTCTATGAACGGGGGACTGCCCTCGGCAAAAGAGTCCAGGCTTTGGGCGGTGCGAAAAACCATATGCTGGTGTTGCCCGATGCCGATATTGACATGGCTGCCGATGCAGCGGTGAGTGCCGCCTACGGTTCGGCAGGCGAGAGATGCATGGCGGTCAGCGCTGTGGTGGCAGTCGGATCTGTTGCTGACGAACTCGTGGAAGCGATTTCGACGCGAATCCCCGGCGTCAAAGTAGGTCCAGGTACCGATCCTGACGCTGAAATGGGGCCGCTCATCACCGGAGAACACCGGTCCCGAGTCGCCGGCTACGTCGAACGCGCCCAAGAAGCTGGAGCCGTTGCAGTAGTTGATGGCAGCAAGGCTGATCTTCCCAAAAACGGCTTCTTCTACGGCCCGACTCTTTTGGATGAAGTCACCCCTGAAATGGAGTGTTACCGCGACGAAATTTTCGGACCGGTACTTGGCGTTGTCCGCGTCGAAACTTTCAGAGAAGCCCTTGACCTCATTAACTCGAACCCTTTTGGAAATGGCGCCGCAATTTTCACCCGTGATGGGGGAGCGGCACGCCAGTTTCAACACGAAGTACAGATCGGCATGGTCGGAATCAATGTGCCGATCCCCGTTCCAGTCGCTTATCACTCTTTCGGTGGTTGGAAATCGTCCCTTTTCGGTGACACCCACATGTATGGACCTGAAGGGGTGCGTTTCTACACCCAAGCCAAGGCAGTCACCGCACGTTGGCCTGACCCGTCCTCGAGCCAAATCGACCTGGGATTCCCTCGGAACGACTGATCGGAAATCGTGGTGCGTACCCAGCTATATATCAATGGAGAATGGCGCGACAGCGAAAACGGTGCCGAATTCACGGTCTGGAACCCCACTTCAGGTTCCGAACTTGCCAGCGTCGCGTCTGGCACATCAGGTGATGCCACCGCGGCCGTGGACGCAGCTGCACACGCACAAACCGGGTGGGCCGCTGAACCCCCTCGTGTTCGGTCAGAAATTCTTCGACAGTGCTGGGAAAATTTGCTTGACCACACCGACGATTTGGCGGACCTCATCGTCAGTGAACACGGTAAGCCGCGCGTCGACGCCGCTGGGGAAGTTGCCTACGCCGCCGAGTTTTTTAGATGGAATGCCGAAGAGACTGTCCGCATCCACGGCACGATCGGTGCGTCCCCGAGCGGTGGAAACAAAATGATTGTTCACCACCCGCCAGTCGGAGTAGTGGTGATGGTCACTCCGTGGAACTTCCCGGCAGCGATGATCACGCGCAAGGTCGCACCCGCGTTGGGCGCAGGGAACGGATTGGTCATCAAACCGCCGAAATACGCGCCTCTTACCGCTCTTCGCGTCGCCGAGTTGCTGTCGGAGGCTGGAGTTCCAGACGGGCTGGTCAATGTCGTGCCCTCTCAAAACGCCAGCACGGTATTCGACGCAGCTATCGCTCACAAAGCCACTCGCATGGTGTCATTCACTGGATCGACAGAGGTGGGGAAAATATTGTTGCGCGGATGCGCTGACCGAGTTCTCAAAGTCGCTATGGAGTTAGGTGGAAATGCCCCGTTCGTCGTATTTGGCGACGCCGACCTTGATGCCGCAGTGGAAGGCGCGATGATCGCAAAAATGCGGCATAGCGCCGAGACATGCACCGCTGCGAACCGATTTCTGGTCGAGTCATCCGTTGTCGACGCGTTCACCAGCAAGCTCGCTGAAGCGATGTCGGCGGTCAAGGTCGGGAATGGCTTCGACCCCGAAGTGACCTGCGGTCCAATGATTGACGAGTCCGCCGTCGAATCTATCGACCGACTCGTCTCCGCAGCGGTCGACGGTGGCGCAGAAGCTGTGATCGGTGGCTCCCCAATTGAGGGCCCAGGCTATTTCTATGAGCCGACTGTCCTTACGGGTGTGAACGCCAATGCGGACATTGTCCACCATGAGATCTTCGGACCGGTCGCGCCGATCATCCCATTCGACGATCTCGACGCGATGATTGAACAAGCGAACGACACCGAAATGGGGCTGACCGGATATGTGTACACCTCAGATCTAGCCAAAGGTTTGGCAGTGTCCGAACGCATTCAAGCTGGCATGATCGGCCTTAATCGAGGCGCAGTCAGCGACCCGGCCGCACCATTTGGTGGAATGAAACAGAGCGGATTGGGTCGTGAAGGTGCTCAAGAAGGAATTCTTGAGTTTTGTGAAACTCAATACATCGCTACTGACTGGTAGTTGGCGAACAAGGCTCTGCGATTATTCACTCACCAGAAGATGGACAACACACACTGCGCCGATGCCAACCATGTGGGTGAGACCGATCTGAGCCCCACGCTGTTGACGGCTGCCAGCCTCACCTCGAAGTTGACGGGTCACTTCGACAATCTGCCCGGTTCCGGTCGGTCCAATCGGATGGCCCATGGCAAGAAGACCTCCTGAGGGGCTCAGCGCGCATCGGCCACCTATGTCGAACTCGCCGGATTCAATCAGAGACGCAGCTTCGCCGGGTGAGCAGAGCCCTAACGCCTCTGCGTACAGCAACTCTTCTATGGCGAACGCGTCATGAACTTCGAGTACATCTACATCAGAGGGTTCCAAACCGGCTTGGTGAAATGCCGCTGACCCGGTTTCAGCGGTCAGGGCTGCGTCGATACCCACCCCAGCGTCGTAAAGCCCCTCGGTTCGTGTCACAGAGGCCGCGACCCGAACTGCTCGAGATTGATCCAAATGCAAACGGCGGATGCCGTCTTCGGACGCGACCACTACGGCAGCGGCGCCCTCCCCAACAGGGCAGCATTGCAAACGTGTCATAGCCCCAGAAATTGGTTCGGCAAGAATTTCGTCCAATGTCCGAACCTTTTGGCGTTGCGCATACTGGTTGCTGGCCCCGTTTCGGTGATTCTTGAGAGCTACCTTCGCGACTTGTTCAGCGCTTACTCCATGCAAATGCATGTACTCAGAAGCCAGCAGGGCAAAATGAGTAAATGGGACAACAGTCCCACTCTCAAGATTTTCTATTCCCGCCTGACTTGGAGCGGCGCCCAAGCCGCCACGAGGCTTGTCCACACCCAAAGCAAGCACCACATCGGACCGGCCCGATGCAACCTCTAAACATGCTTGAGCTACTGACGAGGACCCCGAAGCGGAAGCATTTTCCACCTGTGTCATGGGAATACCCGTCGCGCCCAACCGACTGAGCATGATCCGGCTTGAACCCATGCCAAGTAAAGCCGTGCCGGTATAAGCGGCCTCCACGTCGGGCCAGGTGATCCCCGCATCGCTCAACGCCGAACGCGCTGCGGTCAAACCGAGCTCTACGTAGGTGGTGTCGCTGCGGCGTTGGTACCGATGCAACCCAATCCCAACGACATACACGGGCCTGTCTTTCAATAGGTTGGTCTCGTTCATGCCATGACTCGAAACTGTAAGTCGACCAATATGTCGCCCACGTCGTCTTCAACGTCTTGAACCAAAACTCCTTCGACCTCGGTGCCAACGCCAACCCCGGTGCCCGCCACGATCGCTTTGATGACAGGCCCCCCGGTGAGTTCGATGACCGCAACAGTGAACGGAGTGGCCGGGGAGGGCTGATGGTGCCGATGCACCGTTGCCACAGCCCGTACCGTCCCCCGAGCCTCCAAAACGAACTCTTCGAGATCCCCGCTCAGAGACCCACACCCTTCGCAGCCGTAAGGATCTGGTGGGAACGCAACTCGACGACACCCGATGCACTGGTGCCCCAAAATGCTCGGAGGATCGGTCAACCTGAGTAAGCGAGGATGTCGTGCCTGAACAGTCATAGTGCCTTTAACCACAGAACCGTAGTCACCAGCAGGCCACGTCGCCGCGGCGATCGCACCAGCTGCCGACAGCGTCACGACATGGGAACACTGCTCCAATCGCAAGAGCGACAACAATCACACCAACCAGAAGAGCCGAAGATCTGGCTAGCTTGACGAACATGTCTGATGTCTCAGATATCGCTCAATGGTGCATAAGCCAAAGCCACCGACAAGTGAAACTTCAAACTCGACGCCCAAATCTTGCTGCAGCGCTTCGGGAAGCGGGAATTGAAATTATCGACGGATCTGCACCATTAGTTCTCTGGCTTGACGACGCAATCGGCACTTCCATGCCGTGGGACCACGCCGCGGAGAACGGCGAGGTTGTAGTGGAGGGATGTCTTCCGGTCACCCGTGGTGTACATGCGATCGCTGTAGAAACAGATCGAGCGGTGATTATGACGTCGGACGGCAACGGGTGCCGTCGTATCGAATTCATCGAAGGACGCGTCACTACGCTTCCCATAGAGCCTGTGGCGGTGGAGCTTCTTGATGAGCAGGCAAGAAAGGCCGGATTTGATCTGGCCGGTCGATGGGTGGACTGGTCGATGGAACCACCAACTCGGAACGACCCCTGTCACCTGTCACTATTTCGTAACTTCTAATAGGGAACTGGATAGACAAGTCCGGCGTTCTGTACATAACAAATACCGAATTGGGGGCCCGTGCGACGACTCACAGCAGCCTTAGTGTTCCTCAGCGTTCTGTGCTCATGTAGCGCTGACGTCCGCGATGACACTGCTGCCCCCGATCGCACATTGCTTTTACCACCGGGACAGGTGGAACTCGCGGCTGCGCTTACCTCCTTTGAGTCTTGTGAGCCATTCCTCCAACACGTAAAAGCCAACGCATTGGAAATGGTCGGTCCTTGGGGACTCGACATGGGTTACGCAATCGCAGTGATGGAGTCCTCCGACATGATGCGCGATGGAACCCAAGCAACAGCGGATTCGTCCAAAGCCGGCTTAGATCCCGGCGTCGACTACAGCACCACCAACGTCCAGGAGGCTGGCGTCGACGAGCCCGATATTTTGAAAACAGACGGCAGACGCATCGTCGCGTTAGCCAACGAAGAACTGCACGTCATTGACGTCACGGGCGTTCAACCTCGCTCCCTCGGGAGGCTACGGTTCGAAAAGTTCTGGCCCCAAGAGATGCTTCTCGCTGGAGATCGAATCCTGGTATTCGGTCAAAGTCACAGCAATATGAAACCTGTTCCGCGGAACGCGCTACCAACACCAGGCTGGTCCACGCCAATCAGCACCCTTGTCGAGATTGATATCGGCACGTCTAAACCTCGCATCATCCACCGACTTCACCTAGACGGTAGATACCTGAGCAGCCGCATGGTTGACGACGTCGTCCGCATCGTCGTCCAAAGTCAACCCACTGGCCTCGAATGGGTCTACCCCAGCGGGACAGGTTTGCGAGCTGAACGACGTGCCGAGGAAGAAAACCGTCAACTCATAGAACGATCAACGATCGACAACTGGATCCCGTGGTTTGCCCTCGAAAATGCTGGAGGGCGCCTCATTCGCGAGGGAACCGTGACCCCGTGCGATCGGATCTACCACCCGCCATCCAACAGCGGTCTGGAAATGTTGAACATCATCACGGTGGATCTTTCCGAGAAACTACTGGGCGACAACGTGGTCAGCACTTCCGTGCTTGCCGACGGCGAAACTGTGTACTCGTCCAAACACAATCTGTACGTCGCTACCACCGAGTGGATGGACTGGCGTGATCTACAAGACGACCAAGATCAAATGTCTGAAACCCGGCCACCGATCACGACGCGAATCCACAAGTTCGACATCAGTAACCCAAACGAAACCTTGTACAGAACCTCAGGTCAGGTTCTTGGAACGGTTCTCAACCAATATTCAATGTCTGAACACGACGGTTTCCTCCGCGTCGCGACAACCGACCACGGCTGGTGGGAACCCGGAGGTGCAGCGAACAGTGAGAGTTATGTGACGGTGTTAGGCGAACAGACTGGCGAACTGGTCGAGTTCGGTCGCGTCGGAAACCTAGGTAGAGGTGAACGTATCTATGCGGTGCGGTTTCTTGGTGACCTCGCAACGGTCGTGACCTTCCGTCAAACAGACCCCCTGTACACCATCAATCTTTCAAATCCTCGAGCCCCGACAGTGTTAGGGGAATTGAAGATTTTGGGGTATTCAGCGTATCTGCACCCGGTGACGGACACGTTGCTGCTGGGAATCGGGCAAGACGCCCTTGACGATGGACGAACATTGGGAACCCAGGTATCGCTGTTCGATATCAGTGATCTCTCCGACCCGATTCGTGTTGACCAATGGCGACTCGCCGGAGGTCACAGCGAAATTGAATACAACGCTCGAGCTTTCCTGCACTGGCCCTCAGAAAATCTTTTCGTATTACCGGTTACGACACATCGAGTCGAGAACGCGCAATCTCGACCTTTCTCTGGTGCAGTCGCCTTGGAACTCAGCGACCGGTCCTTAGTGGAACGCGGTCGCGTGACACACCTACAAACACCGCCTGATGTGCGTTGCCAACAGTGGAACGAGGAAGGCGAAGATGACAGCGAAGCATCAACACAGCACTGCTGGACCGACATTGACTGGCGCGCCACCATTCAACGATCCGCAGTGATCCAAAACCGGATGTACACCCTGTCATCACGAGGCTTACTTGCCAGCAACCTCCAAACACTTCAGCCTCAAGCGTTCCTGCCGTTCTGACCGAAGTCGAGGACGGCTCCTAAACGCTTCACACATAAAAAACTCCTTCATGAGTGGAACTTGAGTGTCCATTGGGTGGCTCAGTAGGCAATAGTGGAGCTATGACCGAAGTCACGTGGGACGAGGCCCCTAGTCTGCAAAACCCTCTGCTCGTTGTGGCATTCGAGGGCTGGTTTGACGCCGGGGAGTGCGCGACAGGAGCCATCCAATGGATTGTCGATCAATACGAGGCTCGCCGGGTCGCCAAAATCGACCCGGAGGAATTTTTCGATTTTCAAGAAAATCGTCCACATGTCGAAATTGCTGACGACGGAGAACGACGAATCAGGTGGCCGTCCCTTGATGCTCACGTAATCGAAAACGATTACCCCCATGACCTGGTCCTCCTATCGGGCCAGGAGCCACGCATGAGGTGGCGAACCTTCTGCGATTCGGTCGTCGAGATCGCGCGAGACACCGGATGCGAGATGGTCGTCACCCTTGGCGCGATGGTCGCAGGGATCCCACATTCTCGCCCGTCCGAAGTGAAGGGCAGCGCAGCAAACGCGGACTTGGCTCACAGACTTGGGTTAGACCGTCCTAGCTATCAAGGCCCCACCGGCATCATCGGCACTCTGCACGATGCACTGGACCGTGCTGAACTGCCCGTCATATCTCTTCGGGTTGGGGTTCCCCATTATGTGGCGGGACCACCAAACCCCAAAGGTACGAGAGCGTTGCTGGCAGAATTCGAAAAGGTCACCGGCGTCCCAACCGGATATCGAGATCTCGATCACAGCGTCCTCGAATGGGAACAAAGAGTAAGTGACGCTGTCGAACAAGACTCCGAGATCATCGGATATGTCCGCCAATTGGAAGAGGAAGCAGACCGATCGGTGCCTGGGGATCTTCCCTCCGGTGATGACCTAGCGGCAGAATTCCAGAAATTCTTGAGGGACCAACGCGACGAATGAATGGCGGTTCGCGTTAGAGAACTTGCGTTGCCTGCTGACGCAAAAGATGGTCCGCGAGCACTAAACACACCATCGCTTCCACCATCGGCACTGCTCGAGGAAGAACACACGGGTCATGTCTGCCCCTTGCTTCCAGCGTCGTTGCCTCATTATCTCGAGTCACGGTTTGCTGCGCTGAACTAATTGTCGCAGTTGGTTTGAATGCAACCCGCATCACGAGATCTTCCCCGTTGCTGATTCCGCCTTGAACTCCGCCACTGTTGTTCGTAGTCGTCGACGGTCGACCATCAACCCCAGGGACGAACGGGTCGTTGTGTTCTCTGCCGGTCATTAAAGTTCCCGCGAACCCGCTGCCGATCTCTATTCCCTTGGCCGCAGGAAGCGACATTAAGGCGCGGGCGAGTTCAGCATCGAGTTTGTCGAATACGGGTTCACCTAACCCGGCAGCCATATGGCGAGCCACGCAAGTAACAACTCCGCCTAACGAATTACCGTCTTTCCTTGCTGCCTCAATCGCTTCGGTCATCAAATGTGCCGCAGCATTATCGGGACAGCGAGTGGGATCGCTCTCAACTTGGTCACGAGACACACGCTGCATGTCAACGTCGGCGTCGATATCGCGAACAGAACTCACCCAACCGAGCACCTCAATGCCGGCGACCTGCTCGATCACCTTCCTGGCAACCGCGCCGCCGGCGACTCGCCCAATCGTTTCGCGAGCTGAAGAACGGCCCCCACCTTGCCAGTTTCGGATGCCGTATTTGGCTTCAGTTGTCCAGTCCGCATGACTCGGCCGATACAGATCGCGCATATCTTCGTAGGCCCCCGGCTTGGCATCCTCATTTCGGACAAGCATGCCGATCGACGACCCTAAGGTTTTCCCTTCGAAAAGCCCGCTGACGATTTCGACGCGATCTTCCTCATTGCGTTGCGTGACCAGCCGGCTCTGCCCAGGGCGTCGCCGATCTAGTTCGGTTTGAATATCAGATACGTCAAGTTCGAGCCTGGGCGGGCAGCCATCCACCACAACTCCCACTCCGCCTCCATGGGATTCACCGAACGTGGTGATACGGAATTGCTCTCCAAAGGTGCTTCCGGCCATAACACCGAGAGTAGAGGTCGCGAAGGTGATCCCACGAAGAGATTCTCCAACTCGGCCAATTTAGGTGGCGTTCACCGGCAATGATGGCGGGGATGGAGTTGATCGACGCACTTCTTGTCGCTGGCGCCGGCGTGATAGCAGGTGTCGTGAACGCAATGGCGGGCGGGGGATCTCTGTTGACCGTTGGTTTACTCAACGTGTTCGTCGGATTACCTGGACTAATTGCTAACGGCACTAACCGTGTAGGCGTTCTTGTACAGAACGCCGCTTCAGTCGCGAGCTACCGAAAAGAAGGTATTTCTGGGTTACGTCGAGCCGTTCCGATCGTCATTCCGGTGACAGCAGGCTCCCTCATCGGATCACTCTTGGTGTCCAGCGTCACTGATGCGACCTTCGAAAGAGTCTTCGGCGTCTTAATGATCCCCTTGGTGTTCCTCAGCTTCCGCACTCCCATCGCAACTGGTCGCCAAATCAGTTGGCATCCAGCTTTGACCGCCGCCATCTTTTTCGTGATCGGGGTTTACGGCGGTGCGTTCCAAGCCGGAGTTGGGCTTTTAATAGTGGTCGCATTGGCAAGATCGGGCCTGGATTTGATTAACGCCAACGCGGTCAAAGTGGTTGTAATTCTGGTTCTCACTGCCATCGCTGTGCCGGTGTTTGTTATTCGGGGCCAAGTTGATTGGGGCTTCGCAGTGGTCTTATCGGTCGGGTTCGCCCTCGGAGGCTGGGTAGGAGCTCGCATAGCTGTCAGAGGGGGCGAACGGATCATTCGCCCGGTAATAATTGCCGCAGTCCTCGCACTCGCGGGACGAATGATCGGGCTTTACTAATTGCGACGATCTAGCCTCCCCGCATGATCTTCGATCTCGATCTTGACCGCGTCCGCAACCGGCCGGGGATCAAATGGGAACGGCACGGCAACGACGTCCTCTCTGCATGGGTTGCAGACATGGACGTCGAAGTCCCCAGTTTCATCACCGAGGCTGTTATCGAACGAGTCGAATCTGGGGGCCTCGGTTACGGCTTCTACGACGAACCGATACCGGTTTTAGAAGCCTTCAAGAACCGCATGCGCAAAGCCTTCAACTGGGAAATTCAAACTTCTGACGTGATCAGGGTCCACGATGTCATCCAAGGGCTGGAATGGGCGATCCGCACTCTGAGTCCCGTCGGATCCGGGATCGTGGTCCAGACGCCGGTCTATCCACCCTTTTACTCAACCATTGAAGCGTCGGGACGACATTGGGTAGCGAATCCGCTTCTCGCGACCGAAGACGGGTGGGCTCTTGATTTCGATCACCTCGAAAGCGTCGCTGCCGACCCTGAGGTATCGACACTGCTGCTCTGTCACCCACACAACCCTTGCGGGCTCGTAATGACACAGGAAGACCTCGCGAAAATCGTTGACATTGCCGAACGCAATGACCTTGTCGTCGTTTCTGATGAGATTCATTGCGACTTGGTGTACACCCCGCACCGACACGTACCAGCTGCGTCAATCAGTGAACTGGCGTCGCAACGAACGGTCACAATCACTGCGGCCACAAAAACCTTCAACATGGCAGGTTTAAGGATGGCTTTCGTCCACACAGAGTCGGAACGCTACGGACCACAACTCAAGGAAATCTCAACTCGGATGATTGGCGGCATCAACGGTCTCGGTCAAGTCGCAACTGTCGCGGGTTGGGAACACGGCGATGATTGGATAGCGGAACTCGTCGCAGGTCTCGACCACAATCGCCACCTTCTTTCTGACTTATTGTCCGAGCTACTTCCCGGTGTCGTGTACCGACGTCCGCAAGCAACCTACCTTTCGTGGCTCGACTGCCGTGAGCTTGATTTAGGGGACAATCCAGCCGAGTTGTTCCTATCGCGAGGTCAAGTAGCTCTGAACTCCGGACTAGATTTTGGACCCGAAGGAACAGGCCACGTCCGACTCAACTTTGCAACATCACCAGAACTGCTCACAATGATTGTTGAGCGGATGGCCGCCGCGCTTTAATCCTCAAGCCTCTCGGCTTCCCCGCGTTGTGCGTATCGCTTCAACACCAAGGGATACCCAACTGCTCCCACCGCGAAAAATAAGAACCACTGCACGCTGTATCCCAAATGGGGACCGACATCGGTCAAAGGAGGATCGACAGGGACGGCACCTTCGACCGAAGGGGAACTCTCCATCAGCTCAACGTAAACAGGCGCGAGCGCGAGACCCACTTGCTGATCCACTCGGACGACGTCAGTTCGAGCGAGAGTACGAAGTACGCCTGTTGAGCGGTCGCGGGCACCAACAGAACCTCGCGTCTGACTCAAACGAACGCGACCGGTGAGAGACACCGAACCGCGGGGCGCGTCCTCGATTGCGGTCTGACATTCAACCTCATGAACCCAGCCCACCACCACAAGCACGGCTTCGAGTTCACTTGTCGCCAACGGAAGGGCCAGATGACATCCTGGGGCTGTTTGGTGACTGCGATTGCGTACTACAACGGCATCACCAGAGGACCAGACTCCTTGAAGTTCGGTCACTCGGAACTCGATGTCGTCGTATGGTCCGAAAAGATGTTCTTCATCGAGCATGGGACCAACAGCTCGACTCAAGACAGCATCATTGCGTTGCGTGCGCTCCCGATGACGCCCGAATTGCCAAACACCCGCTAACACGAACGTAGCTAGCAAGAGGAACGCAAGAAGATGCGCCGCCATCCATTTGGGTTCGCGAGCGAAACCATACATCGGGAGCACGCTACCCGGCCCCTTAGACTCGACCTCGGTGTTACCACGCTGCGTCCTCTCAGTATTCGCGGGATTAGCCCTGTTTGTTGCATCGGGATGCGCTGACCCTGAACCCGAAAAAGCAATCTTTGTTGTCCGCGAAGCCACAACAACCATTGACAATCAACCTGAGGGTCAAACCTCTGCAATTTCGCGTGCCGCCTCCACGACAGCGGACGTACCCATCCAACAAAAAGACGACGTAAGCCCGACCACGACTGAACAAGCGCCGCCTACCGTTACTACCGTCGCCCCCCAGCGAAGATGGACTCTCCTAGCCGGCGGTGACGTGTTGCTTGACCGCACCGAACCTGAGGGAATTGACCCCTTCGCCAAGGTCCAACCCAACCTCATGTCGGCAAATGTGGCCATCGTTAACCTTGAGATGGCGATCACCGAGCGCGGCGAACCCTATGACAAAGAGTACGTTTTCCGCGCCCCCGGGTCGGCTGCTTTAACTCTGGCGGGGGCAGGAGTCGACGTCGTTTCACTTGGGAATAATCATGTTTTTGATTTCGGACGTGACGGGCTCGAAGACACCATTTCAGTTCTTGATGAAGTAGGCATTCTTCGGCCAGGAGCGGGGTCCAACAATGCGGAAGCGTATGCCCCCAGAGTTCTCACTTTGGACAATGGGGTTCGAGTCGCATTCGTGTCCGGAACCGCTGTTGTGCCGGGAGGCTTCGCGGCCGGAGCTGAACGGGCGGGCGTCGCGGACGCAAAATGGGCGACTCCTCGAGTGTTAGCTGCGGTTCGAGCAGCCGCCTCAGGAAACGACGTAGTAGTTGTCAGTTTGCATTGGGGAGTTGAACGCGAACCCTGCCCAACCGAGGAACAACGCACCCTTGCCCAACAAGTAGTTGAAGCCGGTGCCGACTTGATCCTCGGTCATCATCCGCACGTGTTGCAGCCCATTGAAACCTTTGACCGCACTGTTATTGCCTATTCGTTAGGAAATTTCGTTTGGCACCCGCGTTACGGCATTACTGGAGACACCGGAGTGCTTGAAGTTATTTTTGATGGGTCGCGCGTAGAGGGCTACCGATTTCATCCCCATGTGCTGGATTACAGGGGAGCACCCACCCCAATATCAAGTGGTGAGCGTCACGAACGAATCCGCGACATTATCGAAGGTCGATGCGAAGAATATGCCCCAGAGCCTCCGCCCACCACCGAGGTACCGACTGGCACTGAAGGAGCCACGACGATGCCAACGACCACCATTGATTGAAGTCACTGCAGCTCGATTTTGTTGAGCGAATCGGCCGGTTCGAAGTTCAAAATCTGACTGAGAAAGGAAAGTTCCGCCTCCAGAGCTGTCGCTATCGTCTCCGCTTTACGAAACCCATGACCCTCACCTTGAAAAAGGACGTACACGTGTGAGATGCCGGCTGCTGCGAGGGCATCAACAAGTTGATCGGCCTGGGAGGGCGGTACCACCGGATCTTCAGAGCCCTGCAACACAATCATGGGAGTCGAAAGTTGTTCCGTGTGGTGAATCGGCGAACGTTGCCTGTACAACTCCTCCTCATCTGGCCACACGCCGATCAAGGAGTCGAGGTAACGGGATTCAAACTTGTGGGTATCTCGAGCTAACGACGACAAATCAGCGACCCCGTAGCGTGAAATACCGGCAGCAAAGATATCGCTGCTGGCCAGCGCACATAGAGTCGTGAACCCCCCAGCTGAACCTCCTTTGATAGCAAGACGTTCCGGATCAACAAATCCGTATTCGGCGAGGTGCTCAGCGGCTCTAACGCAATCCTCGGTGTCTGCGACACCCCACTGACTCTTGAGCTTGTCGCGGTATGCCGTTCCAAAACCGGTGCTGCCGCGGTAGTTGACATCGACCACTGCGATTCCCCGGTTAGTCCAATACTGAATGGCGGCATCGAAGGACGAACGAGCGGCTCCCGTGGGGCCCCCGTGGCTCAGTACAAGCAGAGGTGGCAGGCCAGAAGATGAGAAGCAACCGGAGTGAGTCGGGGGAAAGTGAAACGCGTGAGTGGGTTGTCCCTGGGGATCAGTCACAACAATAGGTTCGGGAACTGAAATGTCTTCCGACGCGATGGGAAGAGAATCTGGGGTGCTGAACTGCTCTGCTGATCCGTCGCTCTCCATGGCGTAGACGGCAGCAGCTTTTTTCCAACTCGCGGCGATAGTTACTGCTCGTCCATCATTTAGCACCCCAAGGCCGTTGAATTCGGTGAACTCTGTCTTTAGTTCTCGTAGAACCCCATCGACAATTTGGCCCAGGTGACCTACCCCGCTGTCTGACCAAGTGCACCAAATTACTTCGTCAGTCCACAGGTAAGTCCTTTGACCAAAAACCCAAGACGGAACGCCGAATTCGAGATCAGCGGTGAGAATGGGTCGAGAGCGGTGGTTGTCCACATCGACTTCATGTATGTTCCACCATCCAGTGGCGTCGCTAATGACGTGGAGTCGGCCGTCGGGCGAAAAGCTGGGTTGCTGTAAGGCTGGACCGTCAAGCACTACGCGATGAGCGGCCCAACCAGTCTTGTCGCGTTGAGCGACGTGTAATCGGACATGATCCCAAGGCATCGAAGGGTGATCCCAAGACAGATATGCCAGGGTGCGACCATCGGGGGATGTGGTGGGGGAGGAGTAGAAATCAGCTCCTGAAGCGATTTCGGTGACGGAGCCGTCGAGGCCGACTCCCGCCAAGAGATTTTGAGGTTCCACGCCGTGTCGGCGGTGTCTCTCGACGACCCAAATAGTGTCATCGGTTTCCGGCACACTGATTCCGTCGGCGAACCGTTCGGATCTCGGAGCATCAGGTTCGGAGGTTACGGGACGCAGATCGTCGCGCAGCAGCCATAATCTTTGGTCGTCAAAACGTGACAGCAAGATGCCGTTATTGGTAGGGAGCCAACCGCCGCCGCCGTACTCGTGAACAAGTGTGCGAATGTTGAGATCGCTCGGCCCTAACGTCTCGGAAGAGTTGCCGTTAAATCTCACGAGAGCGGTTCGACCGAATTCTGCGGGACGGCTCTCTAACCAGAGAACGTCGTTGTTGAAAACGCGGGGCTCTGACAAACGAATTGCACCCTGAGCTAACGCGTGAGCACTAAGTTCCGACGGCCAATTGCCGTAGGGTGTATTCACTTTCACAACGGTCTCAATTCCGGTCAAAGTTGAACGATTTCAACGTACCCCCGTACTAGGATGCCCGACGGATGCGGGACAATTGTGTCCCAAATCGGCAGCGTTTTTCAGTACTTATGAATAGTTGTTCGGCGCAGCGATTCGCTGGGCCGCAGGGAGGCGCTCCGGACTTCCCACCAGTCCGAGAGCGTTCCGTGAACTGAGGGAGGACCCACCGACTCCCTCGGTTCACACTTTTTCTGGATGAGCCAGATCCTCGAGTCAGAGGTGCTTCATCAGTTTTCGTCGAGGTCGGCCACTATCCGTTCAACATCGACTCTTGTTGTTTCCAACCGGCTGCGGCACCACTCGATGAGTTCCGACGCACGCTGCAAGTCAATGGTCAACGAATCGATATTGACCTCCTCACTGTCGAGCTTGTGGAGAATTACTTCAAGCTCTTCCATAGCTGCTTGGAAAGTGCGGGGTTCTTCAGCCATTTGTCTCCTCAATTTGCCGAAGATGCGAATCGGTCACCGTGCTTGTTATTAGCGAAAACGCTGTTTCACTTGATATTTCACTTCCAGGTGGAAGGGTGCCACGAACGATTTCACCTTTTTTGTCTCGGGTAATCGAAAATCCTCGAGCGAGAACGCGGTCAGGTTGCAGCACCGAGAACAAATCAACAATTCGGTTGATGCGCTGGGACTCTCGATGAATCGCGCCCCGAGCCAGGTCCTGGAGCCGACCTCTGGTGGCCATCAGCCTTTCGTCGGTCACGTCCAAAGTTCGACGTGTGCGATCGTTAATTGTTCTTGCCACCGAATCAATGACATCAACGGCGCGGTCTCGGCGGTTCGCGGCTAGAACGACGAGTCGTCTGGAAACTTCAGATAGACGTTGATTGAAGGACGCGACTCGTTGGACTAACGCAGCGGCGCAAGCAGTGGGGGTTTTGAATGCTGTGTGCACTACGTCGTCAACCACGGATCTATCGATCTCGTGGCCGATTCCCGAAAAGACCGGAACGGACGACCCAGCGACGGCGCGAGCGACGCTTTCCAGATCAAATGCCATTAGGTCGGTACGTGCCCCACCGCCACGGACGATGGCGATGACGTCCACAGGAAGCGTCGACATCGTGGTGATTGCGCCAACTAGGTCGGCTTCGGCATCTGCCCCTTGCACCGACGAGTGAATAAGCGAAATCTTGAATGGGTAAATACTTGACTCCAATTCGTTGACGAAATCGTTGTAGGCGGCACTCCCGTCAGAAGTTATTAAGCCGACATGAAGCGGTACCAGAGGAAGAGGCAGTGCTGCGTTGGCTTCCAGCAGCCCGGCACGAGAAAGCGCTTGCAGAACCTTTTCTTTGTCAACTGCTAATTGTCCCAAGGTGTGGTGGGGATCGATGGCAGTCATCTGCAACTGCACCCGACCCTGAGGTGCGTAGAAAGTCAGCTCGCCCTTGATGCGAACCTTGATCCCGTCTGTAAGGGAACCGGCCTCAGCTTTGCTGAGAACCCGTTCAACAGCCGTACGACGGCCCCTCCATAAGACAACTGCCATTTTGTCGGTACGACTTCCAGTGCTACCCGGGTCGATGAGATCAAAATAGATGTGGCCAGAAGGGGGTTCCCTCAACCCGACGATTTCGCCTTCAAGCCACAATTCGTCAGGGAAAACCGCAGTGAACGTGTCGCGTACCGCCGCGCAGAGGTCTCCCACAGACCATGTGTGCGTCGAGTTCAAGAGATGTCCTGCAAATTGTCCCGTTCGACACAGACGAGTGTTCTCATGTGGCGAGACTACGCGCGGCTCGTCACCCGTAAGACGATGGTGTTTCCGGCGCTGAATTTGGGTTCATGTTGGGACGCGGGTCGCTGGGTAGGATCAAGAGCGGAAGGTTGCCAGAGCGGACGAATGGGGCGGCCTCGAAAGCCGTTGTGGCCTCCGGGTCACCGTGGGTTCGAATC
>ENA-UPTF01000521-UPTF01000521.1-marine-metagenome-genome-assembly--contig:-NODE-521-length-26940-cov-2.852101_pt1 | contig 26940 bp, 23 predicted proteins | sample MGYA00238166_ERZ767019 | MGnify/ENA primary metagenome ERZ767019 (study PRJEB28930, sample SAMN06266391) | marine metagenome | isolation source: Sea water from 250 m depth | place: Atlantic Ocean | study... | reverse complement strand
CGTTTATTCAACCGAGCAGCCACCAACTCTTCGTGTTTCGAATTCGCGTAGGAATGTAAAAATCCGATCGCCACGCTCTCGACTTCGGCCCGCTCGAGGACGTCAAGCGCTTCGTCAACAGTTGCTACGTCTAAAGGAGTCAGCACCTCGCCCGCTGCATTCATTCTCTCAACGATAGGTACACGCAGCGCTCGCGATACCAGTGGCTGTGCTCGTTCAATGTTTAGGTCGTATTGATCGAAACGATTTTCAAACGCCATCTCGATCACATCGCGGTGGCCGGCGGTAGTCAGAAACGCGGTTTTTGCACCGCGCCTTTGGATTAGCGCATTCGTGGCGAGCGTCGTTCCATGCACCACCAATTCGATGGAATCGGGTTTGACATTTGACTCATCCAATACTGTCGCGACGCCTGCCAACGCGCCGTTGGTCGGATCGTCGTGCGTAGTGAGTACCTTTGTCGTCGTTCGTTCCGTTCCGTGCTGTAGAACAATGTCGGTGAAGGTGCCACCAATATCGATGGCTAGACGGGTACTCACTTACTCGACTCGAAGTACATGTGATGGTGCAGTTGACAGCCTGGATTAAAGTGAGCCGTACACGAGGGGCATACGGAATTGCTCTTCAGATATTGGTGCACGGAAAGCCGGTGACCACAGACACCGCAAAGTATCGCCTGTTGCTCCCACAATCGTCGCGGCCAGACCTCGGTTGCATGGTTCGCTATAGCGACGTGGCAATCGTGACACGCATACCAACGCTTACAACAATAAAACCGAATCGCGACGACATCGAGGTCTGTGCGGTAGTGCTTACACCGCGTCTGCGCATCGATACCTGCCCCAATAACTGTTTCGCCTTTTACCTGAACCTGCAATGTGAAGATAATGGTGTTCCAGCACCAGAGAACGCTAAGACATGGCAAATGATATCAAGATCATCGCTGGGAGCTCGCACCCCGTGCTCGCACAAGATATAAGCAACCATCTCGGTGTCCCCCTGAGCCCAACAGACATCGTCCGGTTCGGCAACGAAAATATCTTGTTTCAAAGTCTTGAGAACGTGCGTGAATCGGACGTCTTCGTTATACAAACGTCATGTCCGCCAGTATCCGATTTCCTGGTCGAATTGCTGATCATCATCGACGCGCTAAAACATGCGTCGGCCCGACGAGTTACGGCAGTTCTACCCTACTTTCCATACGCCCGCTCGGACAAGAAAGACCGCCCTCGTATATCCATTACGGCGAGGCTCATCGCAGACCTTCTCGAAACCGCTGGGGCAGATCGGGTTTTGACCATGAATCTACACTCACCTCAAGTGGGAGGCTTCTTTCGCATTCCTGTCGACCAACTCAATGCCACGCCCGTCGTATGTGATCGACTTCGAGAAACGACGGCCATGGAGAACAGCGTGCTTGTCGCCGGCGACGTCAGTGAAGCAAAGGATTTGGGCGATTACGCCAATCGGCTGAATCTCCCGATCGCCGTGGTCGATAAACGACGCGTGGACGATTCCGAAAATCCGGAAGCCGTCGCGCTTATCGGTGACGTCCAAGGAAAGAATGGGCTCATCATTGACGATGAAATTGCCAGTGGCGGCACCATGATCGAAGCCGCACGATTTATTGGCACACATGGCGCTGCCCGCGTCGAGGCCGCAGTCGTACATCCCGTGTTATCCGGTAATGCCATCCAGCGGATCGAAGATTCGTCCATCGAACGCCTGGTCGTCACTGACACCATTCCGTTACCGACAAAAGCGACGAGTGAGAAGATTGAAGTCGTATCCGTTGCCCATCTATTCGCGGATGCAATCCATGCGATCCACACAGGCGAGAGTGTTTCGGCACTGTTTACATAGTTAGTCCACTACGGCCACCGTTTAAAGCGCGCCTTCCGAGTTAATACGAGGACCCCCATGGAAAAAGCAAAAAACGCCATCGTTGTTTTGTTGGACAGTTTAAACCGTCACATGATTGGTGATTACGGCGGAACCGAATTCGAGACACCCAACATTGATCGCTTCGCGAAGCGCGCCGTGCGGTTTAATCGTCACTTTACGGGTTCCTTGCCCTGCATGCCGGCGAGGCACGACATCCTTTGCGGTGCCCTCGACTTCCTATGGAAACCTTGGGGATCTATTGAACTGTGGGAAGCGCCAATCACGGCGCATCTACGCGAAAAGAACGTCAACACAATGCTCTTTACGGATCATCCCCATCTCTTTGAAACCGGCGGCGAGAATTACCACACAGACTTTTACGCCTGGGAATATTTACGAGGTCATGAAGGCGATCCCTGGAAGTCTAGGCCTGATCCCTCTTGGATGGGGGCCCCCGCTCTACCCGCATCCAAAAGGCCCGCACACTATGACGAATCACGAACCTGGTTTCGTTCGGAACTGGATTTTCCAGGCCCAAAAACCATGCAGGCAACCGCCAACTGGCTCAACGATAACGCAGGTCATCACGATCAGTTTCTAGTTTACGTCGATGAATTCGACCCGCACGAACCCTTCGACACGCCGGCGCCCTGGGTGAACCGCTACGACGAAACATGGACCGGCGAGCAGTTAATCTGGCCACCTTACGGCGTTCGCAACGTGGAACGCGGCGTGATCACGAAGCGTGAGGGACAACACATCCGCTGCAATTATGGTTCCAAGTTATCAATGATCGATCATTGGTTTGGCAAAGTTCTGGATGCCATCGATCAGAACAGTCTATGGGACGACACCATGGTGATCTTGTGTACCGACCACGGCCATTACCTCGGCGAAAAAGACATCTGGGGCAAGCCTGGCGTGCCTCAATATGAGCCGCTCGGTCATACCCCTCTTTACATCGCCTACCCGGGAGTCGACTCGCGTGAAATCGACGCGCTGTCGACCAATGTCGATATCAACGCGACACTGTGCGATCTCTTTGACGTCACGATGCAACATGACACGCACGGCGTTTCGTTGCTGCCGCTCGTGTCTGGCCAACAAACAAGTGTGCGGGAATGGGCCCTAGGCGGCATTTTCGGTAATTGGGTACAGATCTACGACGGCCATCGAAAGTACGCGCGGGCCCCCGTAGATGACGGGTTTCCACTGTCACTTTGGTCCAATCGGTGGTCGACCATGCCTATTAACAGAATCGCTCCCCCGTGGCCGATGCCGAACGATCGTGCGGTGTTAGACTTTATGCCGGGAGCCAATATCCCGGTGATCCGCCAAACTTTTCAACCCGGTGATTTATTGCCCTACTGGGTTCATCCGAGAGTTGACGAGCATCATCTTTACAACATCGATATCGACCCCAGCGAAGAAGAAAATCGGCTGGGCAAGCAAGACGAGAAAGACATGTTGGAACTGTTGAGTGAAGGTCTGCGAGCGGTCAACGCTCCCGACGAGCAGTTCCAACGCTTAGGGATAGGTTAAATTACTCGTCAAAATCACCGGCGATAACGACCGAGATCCGCTCTGGAATTATGTGCCTTTGTAGAGCCGCTTGTATTTCATCAGGTGTAAGACCCTCGATTTTTTTCTCCAGATCGTCGGTCCATGCCATGGTCCGACCTAGATAGAGATTCTGGGAAAGAATCGAGGCCAAGGTGGTGTCGTTTGAGCGCATATTGTTTCGGTACTGAACATAGCCCAACTTCGCATCTGAAACTTCATCGTCGGTAAACCCGTCGTTCACCGCCCGCTCGATCTCCTCGATAAACGCGGTTTCGAGTTTATTCGCGTTCTGCGGAGCGTAAATAGCGTACGCCCTGAACAGACCTGATTGATCGATCGGATGTGCCGAGAGTCGTGACGCCACACCGTAACTCAAACCTTCATCTTGCCTCAGGCGGGTTGCCAATCGAGAGCTCAAGAAGCCACCCCCAAGCATAAAGTTGGCAAGCACAAGAGCCGGGTAATCTGCATGGTCATCTCTGATGGGAAGGCCTAGCCCCGCCGCAAAATAGGCGTTGGGCTTATCCACCGTGTTAATGACGATCTTTTCTCGACTTACGTCCTTGAAAGGATTCGCGACTCGCTCGAATGGAATAGGCGAGTTCCAGGTCCCAAATACGGTACCGACCAAGGGTGCTATCTCGGCCGGGTCAAAATCCCCGACAATGGCCATTCGTCCGTTACTCGCGCCGTATAGAGATGCGTGAAAATCGACCACCTCGGGTAACTTCACCTCCTCTGTACTCGCGATGGCTTCGTCAAAAGAACTTACATAGAGCGGATGATCCTTATCGAGGGGATTGAGTAATCGCGTCAGCGCAAGCGCACCAAGAGCCCGGGGATCTGAACGATTCACTTCGTAACCAGCAAGTGTTGTTTGTTTCAGTTCGGAAAATTGGTCTGGATCGAACGCTGGCGTTTTTACGATTTCGCCGACAAGTTCGATGACTGCGGGTAAATTTTCACGAGTTGTTTGTAGACTGCCGCTCGCCGAGTACACACCGCCGCCCACACCACCGCGCGCCTTTAACCGGTTAAGTTCGTCGATCAATTGTTGACGATCGAGACGTTCAGTCCCTCGCATCAACATGCTTCCAGCAAATTCGCCGCGCGTCACGTTGTTGCGAAGCGTGGGTTCTGATCCAAACAACAACGCTAACGAAACAACGACGTTAGCGCCCCTGGTTTCCTTGGGCAACATCGCTAATTTGAAGCCATTGTCGAACGTGGTCTTTTGGGTCCGCGATTCGATGTTCGACAAGGACGTATCGAACGATTCACCGCTCTTGACCGCTTCTCTGCCCTTAAACCCGGCCAACATGACTGCCATATCAGGAACGTCAGGAATTTCAACACGATCGGGGTTATCCGTCGGGATAAAGAACCCTACGGTACTGTTCTGGGGTTTCAGATACGTTGAAGCAACCCGTCGAACATTCTCCGTCGTAACGGCAGCGAGCCGGTCACGGTGCAAGAAGAAAAGCCGCCAATCACCCATCGCTACCCAGTTGCTCAGTTGTAACGCGATGTTTTGGGAGGAATTAAAACCAAGTTCAATGTTTTTGAGGAAGAATGCACGTGCACGTTCGACTTCAGAATCCGTCACCAAGTCTTTGTTCGCAGTCCCGTAAATAACGGCCTGCATGGTTTCCCAAACGTCATCGAGAGAACCATCTTTGCGAACTTGTGCGAACGTCAGCATGGGGCCGGATTCACGAAATTGATATGCATACGAAGCCACGGACACCGCCTTGTTCGAATCAACCAAGGCCTCATGCAACCGACCCGACGTCGCGTTATCGAGTACGTGACTCAGGATGTCTAGTGCCGCTAAATCCTCGTGAGCGCCAGGCGGTATGCGATGAATGACCATGGCATATTGGACGTCGCCAACACGGCGTAACGTGACGGAACGTTCTCCATCCTGAATCGGATCACGGGTATAAGTGGGGTAAATTTGATTTTCCCCCGAACGATCCGGCGCCGGGATCACCCCAAACTTTTCGACAATTTTTTCGAGCGCAAACTTCGGTTCGAACTTACCCGCCAAGATCAACACCGCATTATCCGGCTGGTAATACTTGCGATAGAACGCCTTTAATCGATCGATGGGCACAGCTTCGACGTCACTTCGTGCACCAATGGTCGATTTACCGTAGTTGTGCCAGAGATAAGCCATGGACATCGTCCGTTGATACAAAATCCTGAACGGATTGTTTTCACCCGACTCCATCTCGTTACGCACCACGGTCATTTCGGACTCGAGATCTTCGGCAGAAATGAAACTGTTGATCATTCGATCGGATTCGAGATCAAGAGCCCACTCAAGGTTTTCATCGGTGGCTGGCAAGGTTTCAAAATAATTTGTGCGGTCCGACGACGTGGTCCCGTTGGGCGATGCGCCTCGTTCAGTAAGCTCCTGCGGGATATTTGGATGACGAGGCGTGCCCTTAAATACGAGGTGCTCCAATAGATGGGCCATTCCGGTTTCGCCATAAGCCTCATGCCTCGAACCCACCAAATAGGTCATATTGACCGTGATGGTGGGTTTGCTCGGGTCCGGAAACAGAATGACTTGAAGACCGTTCGCCAAACGGTACTCGGTGATGCCTTCAACGCTGGTAATCTGCCTAGGACTTTCCAACGCAGATACCGTCAGGGTCAGCAACGCAGCTAGACTGCCCAGGGGTTTACCCACTCTTTTATACCATCGGCCCAGCATTGATCCTCCTTTTGGATCTTCACCCCTAAAGCTACCGACCATTAGGTGCACCGTCCCAGGGCGCTAAATAATGGGGTTTAGACGTTCGTTGTATTTGGAGGCTGGAGTCGGAATCGAACCGGCGTACACGGAGTTGCAGTCCGCTGCATAACCACTCTGCCACCCAGCCCTTTAGCCGTTCACAGTGCACTTCGGACGAAAAGTGCGCTTAACAAGGCAGCAAGCGATCTTATCACGCCCCCCTTCATCAAACCGAATCATCCTCCTCTTCAACGAAAGAGGAAGTCTCTCGTTCGTAAAGTCCATCCCGCAACGTGGGCCACGCCGCTTTCAAATACAGGAACATCGACCAGAGCGTCATGAATGAAGCTACGTAGAGAAGCAACATACCTGCGATCACCCACGAAATCGACAGTGAAGGTGGATTGGCGATAAGCACGATAATCGCGATCATCTGCACGGCAGTCTTGATCTTGCTCAGCCCAGTCACATCGACTAAGCCTCGGCGATTCATCTCGGCCATCCATTCTCGCAGCGCAGAAATAATGATTTCTCGACCAATGATGATTAGGCCAGGAAGGGTCATCACCAGATTCGAATAACTCTCAATCAACAGCACCAATGCAGTCACCACAATGAGTTTGTCGGCGACGGGGTCAAGGAATGCTCCGAACGCGGTACCTTGCCCTAGTTGCCTGGCGAGAAAGCCATCCAACCAATCGGTAAAAGCCGCGCACGCGAACAGAACCGCGGAAACCCAAAGCATTTCGTCGGTAAACAAAATGTAGGTCAACACGAACACAGGGATGAGAGCGATACGTACCAGCGTTAAGGTGTTCGGCAACGTCACTGGGAATGAATCACGCGGCATGAAGGGCTCCATAGATGTGGTCAGCAAGTTTTTGACTTATTCCAGGCACTTTCGCAATTTCCTCGGAGCTCGCGCCCTTAATCGTAGCAAGAGAACCGAAATGAGCCATCAATTCCCGTTTGCGTTTGGGTCCGATGCCGGATATTCCATCGAGTGCAGATCGACGCCGGGCTTTTGCCCGGCGTCCACGGTGCCCCGTGATTGCAAACCGATGGGCTTCGTCTCGAATGTGTTGCAGCAAATGCATCGAACCGCTGGTTGACGTGACCGCCAGCTCGCCGTGGCCATAGAGAAGAATCTTTTCTAGACCCGCCTTCCGACCTGGTCCTTTCGCGATGCCAATGAGTGCAATCTCCTCGACTTGCAACTCGCTCAGTACACCCGCGGCTTTTCCAAGCTGTCCCTCGCCGCCATCGATAACCAAAATATCCGGTAACACGGCCTCGCCCTCCTTGAGACGACGATACCGGCGTCGAAGTGCTTGTTCCATCGCCCCATAGTCATCGCCCGCACTCACACCCTCAATATTGAAACGCCGGTAATCGGACTTCAAAGGTCCGTTGGTGTCAAAAACTACGCAAGACGCGACGGTCGCTTCACCGGAGGTATGGCTAATGTCGAAACACTCCAAGCGTTTCGGCATGTCCTCAAGTTCGAGAAGATCCTGCAGATCCACAAAGCGCGAAAAGACGTTACGCCGTTCCGCTACATAGGAAGTCAGTGAAAGCGCTGCGTTATCCGAAGCCATTTCGAGCCACCGTGCGCGTTGAGCTCGAACTTTTGACCTAACTGAGACCTTTCGTCCCGATCGTTCGCCCAAAACCGACGCCACCAACTCTGCGTCATCCAATGGAATCGATGTCAACACGAGTTTGGGTATAACTCGCCCTTCGCTCGCCAGGTAATACTGCGAAACGAATGAGCTCAAAAGAGCGCTCGGAGGTGTTTCGAGCACGTTTTTCGGGTACCACGTACGCTGACCTATGATGCGCCCACCTCGAATGAATAATCCTTGCACGCACGTATACGCCGCTTCCTGAGCAAGGGCGAACACGTCGACCTCACCCGATTGACCATGGACATATTGATTTTCCTGAATACGCCGCAGTTGTGCGATCTGGTCGCGGTATCGTGCGGCTTGTTCGAACTCCCGTTCCTTTGAAGCAGACTCCATCCGTTGCTTAAGTTCTTGAAGCACAGCCCTGCTCCGACCCTCCAAAAACATCTGCGCAAGACCTACGTCCGCCGCATAATCGGTGCGCTCCACACGTCCAACACATGGCCCACTGCATCTGCCAATTTGATGTTGAAGACAGGGCCTTGATCGATTCTTGAAGAAGCCGTCTTCACAAGATCGCAATTGAAATAACTTTTGGAGGACTTGAATACTTTCGCGCACGGCCCCAGCACTCGGGTACGGCCCGAAATACCTTCCGACATGCCGTTTGGTCCCACGATGCAGTGTCAGCCGGGGGAAAGGATGTTCTGTCAAACATATATAGGGATACGATTTGTCGTCTCGAAACAAAACGTTGTACATCGGCCGATCCGCTTTGATCAGAGTTTGTTCAAGAAGCAACGCTTCCGTTTCACTCGCCGTCGCAGTGACCTGAATATCGTGCACTTTACTCATCAGTGCCATGGTCTTCGTCGCGAGGCCCGACGCGCGGAAATAACTGGTGACTCGACTTCGCAGATTGCGAGCTTTGCCGACGTACAAGACGTTAGCGTCGCTATCGAGCATGCGGTACACGCCGGGTCGTCGGGTCAACGATCGCAGGAACGATTCGGAATCAAATGTTGATTGCTCCGCCATGCGCCGGACTATAAGCGCTAACGCCTAACCGATGTACCGTCCACTTCAGGACTGTCGTCAATGTGGTCACGGACTTCGTCAAAAATCTCTGTCAGCATAGACCGGGTGATGCGGCCCGTGTTCACGTTGAGGCGACTAGGGTGGAAGCTCGCAACGACCCGCAGGCGATTATCTACATCGATCGAGACTCCATGTTCGAACGGTTGCCGGATGTCTAGAAGTTTTGAGACGGCCCGGTAGGCGACTGCTCCAAGAGCTACAACGCATCGATTCGTCCTGACAGTTCGAGACCATAACGTGTTGAGTTCGTGAGCCAAATACGCCCGACAAGAAGCGAGTTCTGAGCTATTTGGTCGATTTTGGGGAGGTAAACAACGGACTGCATTGGTGATTCTGCATCCCCGAAGCTGAGTCGATGTATCGGTTTGGCGCGCAAAACCGGTGGCCGCGAGCACGCTGAAGAGTAACCGTCCAGAAGCATCGCCCGTGAAGGGACGCCCGGTCCGATTGGCCCCGTGTAAGCCGGGCGCGAGGCCCACGATGAGCACACGCGCACGCTGAGCGCCCCAGGCGGGAACAGGTGCGCAATGGTATTCAGGCATCTCCAAACGGACTTTATCTAGGAAGGCACTCAACCGTGGACATCGTCGACAACTTGCCTGAAACGGTTCCGATGGGACTTGATCTAGCGCGAGTCTTTCTCCGTCGTTCAGATCCATCGTCGGGGTGAACGGGTCAACTGAAGGCTTGAATGCCCGTTTGCGCACGACCAAGAATCAGTGCGTGGATATCGTGAGTGCCTTCATAGGTATTAACGGTCTCGAGATTCATGACATGGCGAATGACGTGAAATTCGTCAGATATACCGTTACCCCCATGCATATCCCTTGACATACGCGCGACGTCGAGCGCTTTTCCGCAGTTATTTCGTTTCATCATCGATATGTCCTCAACCGGCAAGCGATCCTCGTCCATTAAACGACCAATCCGGATACACCCCTGCAGTCCCAATGCAATCTCCGTTTGCATGTCGACCAGCTTTTTTTGAATCAGTTGGTTGGCCGCAAGGGGTCGCCCAAATTGTTCCCGTTCAAGCGTATAGGATCGTGCGGCATGCCAACAGAATTCGGCCGCACCCATCGCGCCCCATGCGATGCCATAACGTGCACGATTGAGGCACCCAAACGGTCCACCGAGTCCTTTGGCATTGGGAAGCAGGTTGTCTTCGGGAACGAGCACGTCTACCAAGACGATCTCGCCAGTTACGGAAGCTCGTAAACTCATTTTTCCTTGAATCTCCGGCGTACTGAAACCGTCCATTTCACGTTCAACGACGAATCCTCGGATTACGCCTTCCAGTTTTGCCCAGACCACGGCGACGTCGGCTATGGGGGAATTCGTGATCCACATCTTAGCGCCGTTAAGCAAATACCCTCCGGAAACCTTCTCCGCTTTGGTGACCATGCTCCCTGGATCGGATCCGTGGTCGGGCTCCGTCAGTCCGAAACATCCCACCCATTCGCCCGTTGCCAGCTTCGGAAGATAGCGTTCACGTTGGGATTCGGTGCCGTAGGCGTGAATGGGATGCATCACCAGCGACGACTGGACGCTCATTGCCGAGCGGTAGCCTGAATCAACGCGTTCGACCTCGCGCGCCATGATCCCATAGGACACGTAGCCCACATCGGCACAGCCGTATTTGGTTGGTAACGTCGCCCCCAACATGCCGATTTCGCCCATCTCGTTCATGATCTCGCGATCAAAATGTTCGTGGCGATTCGCCTCGAGGACGCGGGTCATCAGACGTTCCTCCGCGAACTGACGAGCCGTATCCTGGATCATTCGCTCATCTTCAGTGAGTTGCTCTTCTAACAGTAAGGGATCATCCCAAACGAACGGGCTGGTCGGCATGATGTCATCCGAAGTAGAAAGAGCCGAAGCCTATTCAACCCGCCGTCCTACCGCAACGGTACGAGTCATCACCAGTCGGGATCTCGTATTTTCTTCGAGGGTTACCCGAATGCTTTAAAGAGCGGAGGCAATCTCCATTGCGTTGGCGAGATCTCGTGCGGCGGACTCAGCTGCAGCGGCGTAATCATCGCCGCTGGACGCGTAGAGGACACTGCGCGAAGCATTAATGACCAGACCCGCCCCTTCGTCATTTCGACCCACATCAAGCACCGCGGCGAGATCACCGCCTTGGGTCCCGACCCCGGGAACGAGGAACGGCATGGAGGGAAGCTCTTCACGTACCCTACCAATCAATTCCGGAAACGTAGCTCCCAAAACGAGCATCAAATTTCCCATGTCCTTTTCGGCGGCAAGTCGCGCTACCCGCAAATAAACGGGATCGTCGATTGGATATTCTTGCAACCAACCGCCGTCGGGATTACTCGTGTGGCATAACACGACCACACCACGACCCACGTGCTCGGCGAACGGGGCAACACTGTCCCAACCTAAATATGGATTGACCGTGACCGCATCAGCGCTATAGCGAACAAACGCTTCCTCCGCGTAGCGCTCGGCAGTGGAGCCTACGTCTCCCCGTTTAGCATCGAGGATGACGGGAATGTCGGGGTAACGTTCATGGATGTAGCCGATCACTTTGGCTAGCGCATTCTCTAAACCCAACGCGGCAAAGTGGGCAAACTGCGGTTTGAATGCGCAAACGTACGCATGCGTGGCGTCAACGATCTCGCAACAGAATCGAACCACCCCGGGTTCATCGCCGGTGAGGGATCTCGGAAAACGATCCGGGTCGGGATCAAGGCCGACACACAAAAAAGAATTCGACTGCGTCCAAGCGTTCTGAAGCTGATCTATAAACGCGGGTCGCACACCAAGGATTATGCCAAACCCCAAATTCACCGTCACTTCTCAGCAAAAAAACTATATTGTATTGTTAGATATATTATATAAATAATTGATTTATATTAATTTATTTATACATCTATGTACCAAGAAAGCAGAGGATTGGGACGTCAACAATTGGCCAGGATCCAGTCTTTCATCGTGCGCATTACTTCGGGCGCTAATGTTTCTTCGATCGTCGCGTATTCCGATGGCAGACCCGTCGTCGCGTGTTGAAAGAGATGATTCAGTTCCGGAAAGGTTTGTATCTCGATCTTCCCGTGCCGGGCGTTAATTTTTTCTAGCACCGGAACGCTTTGCTCGGGCGGAACTTGAAGATCCAACGCACCGTACATGGCGAGAAGCGGAATTTTCAATGCTTCAAGGTCATCACGCGGATCGTAGTCCAAGAAATAACGAAACCAATCCGTCACGATCGCATCGACTTGGACCTCGTCGTCGAGATTCAGGAGCTTTCTTTCGACCTGGTCGAATCCTCGCAACGCGGTTTGATACAGGTCCCTCGCAAGCACGCGACGTTCGTCATAGTTCACGTTTGTTCTAGCTGCGCTATAAAGCGATCGATTCATGGCTGCGAGCTTTTCAATAAGGTCCGCCGAAATGGGGAATGGCTGCCGTTCAATGATCAACCGTACCTGCCGCTGATGAATGTGTTCTCCCGACACCGCAGGGCCCGCCATTAAAACGCCGCACGCAATTGGCGCATCGCGGCCGGCTAACATGGAAACCACGTTTCCGCCTTCACTGTGTCCAACCACACCGATTCGATGCGCAACAACATCGGCCCTACTCCTGAGATAAGACACAGCGGCACGAGCGTCGTCGGCAAAATCTGCCGTCGTGGCCGTCGAGATGTTCCCCGTCGATTGTCCAAATCCACGATCGTCGTATCGAAGTACGCCAATACCGTGCCGGGTCAGGTAATCGGCCAACACCCAGAAGGGTTTATGACCCACAATAGTTTCGTCTCTATCCTGCGCGCCAGATCCGGTCACCAGAACGACGAAGGGAGCTTCGTCCGATTCGGCAGGCAATGTCAGGGTACCCGCCAACGTGACACCAGAAGCCCCACCAGGGAAACCTACATCTTCGACCTTGTAGGGAAACGGCGGTTTTGGATTCTGCTTGCGGTGTTGAACAGAGTTCTCGTCGGCCCGCGTCAGATCAAGATCGAGAACCGCCGATTGCTCCCATCGACCTTGAATCGTTGAACCATCATCACTGAGTGTCCCTGTATAACTTGCATTGATCGAATCAACACTGAATGAGAGATGGGCACCATCGGAGTCAACGCTGTCAGCAACAATGCCATAAGCGTTCTGGTCCGGACTATCGAACCGAACCGTAAGTCCGCCCTCCTCATCGGCGATGTGGACGACGATTCGTAGATTTACTTGCGCCAGTGAGCCTTCCCAAACACCAACAATCCGATCAAGAGTCACGGAACCAAAGGCGGGCTCACTCGAATCGTTCGCCGGCCCACAACCGAGGAAAAGAAATGGTGTCAACAGCCCGCTCCATCTTCGTCGCCATGGTCGCAAGGGTGCACCAAGATGCGATCTAGCGGATTGCCTCACGCCAGCTTTCATCTTGTAGGGCCGTTCGAACCGTATCGACAATCGCTTGGGTCTGGGAATCTACTTCCAGATTGATCCGATCTCCTACTTCAACACGACTAAACGTCGTCCGCGCCAGGGTCTCCGGTATTAGACTGACCGCAATCGTCGCGGCTGCTCGATCGATATCGGCGATAGTCAGACTCGCCCCATTGAGCGCAACGAAACCCTTAAGCATGAGGTAGGCCATCCACTCCGTGGGAACCGTCATCGTCACCAGTCGGTGTCCGTCATCAGGCGTTACCTCCGTTACGACGGTCACACCCGCGATATGGCCGGAAAGAATGTGACCACCGACCTCGTCGCCCACTCGCAAAGAGCGCTCAACATTCACGGCAGTACCTTTAGCAAGATCGCCTAAATTCGAGAGCTCGACGGTCTCTTTGATGAGATCAAAACCAACCAATGCCCCCTCGATTTTGGTGACCGTGACACACACGCCGTTCACCGCGATCGACGCACCCACCCCAAGGCCACTCGCGAGTTCGCCTAAGTCAACAGCAACACCGGTAATTCCAGCTTGGGTTTCGGAGGAAACGACAGGGCATACGCCTTGAACAATACCGGTAAACACCGCCCGCGCCCGTCTATTGATTGAGAATGATTAACCTACGCGGTTTGACCGTAACGAATCAACCCGCGAATTCAGCCTCTGCCTTCGCCAATTCGTCCCGTCGAATCCGGTCCCGATCGATGTAGGTGATCCACTGGTTACAAATGCGCTCGACCGACTCATTCTTATCAGCCCGAGCGTGCCGGCGCGCGGTCACGAAAGTCTTGCGCGCCTGAGTCAACCGATCCCGATTGAATAAGCACATCCCCAAGACAATCTCCGTGTTGTACTCGCGATCGACCCCTTTTTCCAGCGCGCTATCTGCTGCATCTGTGCACTTCTTGTACTCATCCTTCTCCAGATAGAGTTGCGACAGCCTCGAGAAAATTTCGCCTTCATCCGACAACTCGCCCGCGTTTTCCAGGATAGGAATGGCGTCATCAATATCTTGTGCAATCTGGTAGGCCTGTCCCAAACTCTGCAAGTTCTTCGCTGTCGCTTCCACCAGTTCTTCGTCGAATCCCACCTGCATCCACTTGGCCGCCCGGTAAGGGACTTCTTCTTGCATCAAAAGGCCTCCGTAGTTGAGAACGTCTCGCTCCCGATCAAGGTATCCGCCGGCGTGAGCGACCTCCATCGCGAGAACTTGTTCGCGTTCATACCCTTCTTGCCCGTATATCCCAGCCAATTGAACCCAGTAGTCCCGCTTTGGATAGTCTCGAACCAGTACATGCAAAATTTCTAGAACCCGGTCCCAGTTGTCTTGTTCGAAATAGAGAAAGCGGAGGAGTTGCCACCAGTTTTCCTTAATGGGAACCATGTTGCGTTCTTCAGCCATGGTGATGGCCAATTCAATCTGCTTCGTCGCGCCGGGGTAATCTTTCATGGCGTAGTAGACCTGTCCCATGAAGTAACGCGGATTGGGACCTGGGTCCTCGCCAAAGTCCGCTTTCTTGATAAGCCAACGATTCATCATGTCGAGGGATCGTTGGTATTCCTCCTCAACAAAATAAAGCTGGGCGAGCGAATACATGGTGCCGTGTTCAAGCCCTTCGGTAATGTCGTCCCCTTGCTCCAATACTTTTTCGTAATATTGAATGGTTCGCGGGTTGTCCTCCTTCGAAAACATGATGAACGCGAACATCGAATAAACCTGACCGAGTTCGTTGCCGTTGTAGCGACGGCTACGCCTGTCCATTTCGACCAGCACTTCCAAGGCGGCGTCGTATTCCTTCAGATCCATCAGTTCCTGCGCCTGGGCAAGTCGCCGGAACGTCATTTCCGAGATATTTGGAACACGACGGGCTTTTCTTCGCTTTCTTTCTTCAGCCGCGAAGGCCACGGAATCTAGAGTTGGTAGCAGCTGAAGGCCGGTCTCTTGCCGCAGAGCATATCCCCCAAATTCGAGCAGAAGGCCCGCTACAAGAAAGGCTGATAGTTTCTTCACTCGGTCCCCCTAGGCGTCCGTTAACTCAAATGTAATTCGATTCCGAACACCGCTGACCTCAATGGGCTCACCATTGACGACCTTCGGTTTGTATTTGAACTTGAGCGACGCGTTCATTGCCGCCCGATCGAAGATACCAGGCGGTTTCGATTCAAGGACCTTTGGATCACGAACGGCGCCCGTTTTGGTCACGGTGAACTCCAGCAACACGTACCCCTCGATGCCTCGTGCCGCTGCACGTCGCGGATACATGGGTGCTACCTTAACGATTGGCAAGTATTCACCGTCTGACGAAAATCCACCCGTTCCTTGAATATCAACATTCACGTCCACTTGCACAATGCCTATCTCGACACCTTGTGAGGTCGTGGCATCGAACGTTGGCTTCGGCATGTTGGGTGGCGGCTCGTCTGGCGGTGGTGGGGGCTTGGGCTTACGTTGTTTGACGATAAGCTCCTCGTCCTCTTGCAATCGAACGAAGTCGAGAATTTTTCCGCCTTTGGCCTCGTTCAACCCGCTTTCGTCGGTACTGATCACCGCCTGCATGATGAAGAGCAAGACGACGGTGACGACCGCACCCACCAAAAGACTAACAGAGTATCGTTTGACCAAAGCGGTAACCTCGACTAGTCCTCAGTTGATATCGCGACTTCGGTCACGCCCGCACCACGGGCCGCATCTAGCACGCCCTTTAAGCGTTCGTACTTCGCCAATCGATCTGCCTGAATGACGATCCCGCCCTTCGGATTTTCTGCGTGCAATCGCTCGATGTGGGCACGCACCGTCTCCGGATCAACCTTGTTCTTGTCGATCCAGATATCCCCGTTCGGTCCGATCGCCACGAGCACGCTCACCAGCGGTTTAGCCGAGTCGGTCAGCGCGTCGGGCCGGAGGACATCAATGCCCGCTTGCTTAATGAAGGTCGCGGTAACAATGAAGAAAATGAGCATGATGAACACCACATCCAGCATCGGCGTCAGATTGATATCTGAATCATCCGACGCCCCTGAAAATCGATTCATCCGGCGCGCCATTAAACGGGACTCCCCACCGTTTCCAAGGTCAAGTGGTCTTGTAACAGTTCAGTTTCTTGATCAATTTTTCGACGGACAAAAGTAGAACCCATGATGCCCGTGAGCGATGCAATCATTCCGCACATTGTCGGTATCGTCGCCTGCGATACCCCTGCCGCCATCGATCGCGCATTCCCACCTTGACTCGCCATGGCGTCAAACACCGAGATCATGCCAGTCACCGTGCCGAGCAAGCCGAGCAAAGGACAGAGCGTTATGCATGTAAGAATAAGCGGCAAACTACCGCGAATCATTTGCCTCGTTTCGGAAATGACCGACGTTCGTATCGCACGAGCGCTCCAAGAGGTGCGCTCGGCACGGCTATTCCATTCGCCAACCACGCCGTCGACGATCGCCTTGTGCTCGAAGAAAAAATACCAAATGCGTTCAAAGAGCAACGTCCACATTAGAAATGTCGTCGCCGCGATGAAATACACAACGTTCCCGCCGAGTTCAAAGAACCCAACGATCGCGTAATAAATATCGGCCACCGCTGATTAGCCGAGCGACTGCCCGGATTCCTCAGCGTGCTGCGCGATCAAACCCTGGGCCTGTTCTTCCAGTACATGCGTTACGGAACGACTACGTTGCGCCAAAATCGCGTGCAACAGCGTGGTCGGAATCGCAACACAAAGACCCAACACCGTCGTCATCAAGGCGATGGAGATACCACTCGCCATAATCTTAGGATCGCCAGTGCCGAAGAGTGTGATTGCTTGGAACGTTTGAATCATCCCGATAACGGTACCGAGCAAACCCATGAGAGGAGCAACTACCGAAATCACCTGAATGATATTGATGAATTTGGTTATCGATGGTGTCTCCTGGAGGATCGCTTCACCAAGCTTGAGATCGAGCGTTTCGACATCGACTCCACGATTGTCTTCGTGGACCTTGAGGACCCTTCCAAGCGGGTTGTCGTCAGTGGGCGTATCCGCGTTGTCACGTTGCTGGTTTACCTTGCTTCCGACCAGTGAAAGATCGACAAGACGCCAGAGCGCAAGCAACACACCGATGATGCCAACCCAGATGATAATCGCACCCATGATGCCACCTTGACCGTTGACAAAGCCCTTGGTAATAGATCCAACTTGTTCGCCCAACGTCGCCTTTTCGACTTCGAGGCTCAACAACGAACCTCTGGTCGGGTCAATGGCCAATGGCACCATGTCGCCGCGGTCGGCACTAAAGAGATCTTCGGCCGTGCTCTGAAACTCGCTTGAGGGTTGTCGCGCCAAATCCACTAGGGCGCTAACGTCAATGTCGTAATTCAAGTACCCGTCTTCACCAACGATATTAAATGCCCCAACCCGCACCACTTCACGTTGTTCTTTAATGCCGTCGAGTCGGTTAACCGTCGTCGTGAATCGGGACACTTCGCCGGTCCGGTTCATCTCCTGTTGCAGCGCTTCCCACAATTCCGACATCTCCTCAATGGATGCCAATTGCGTGGCACTACCCATCTTGGCGGCCAGCTCCCCCAGGGGTTCACCACGACCCGGGTACTCAGCACTGACGATCGACCCTTCAAAGACGCCGCGGGTGTCGCCCGCAACCTGCTGCAGTACGCCAAACAGTTCGCGCAGCGACCCAAGGCGCTTGTCGAGTTGCTCCGACATGTCGCCGATACGAATTTCGTTCTCTTCAAATTGGGTTTCGAGTCGCTCACTGCGGAGCTCTTCACGCCGTTTTTCAGCTTCTGCATCGTCCAACATGCTTTGTTGGTTCGCCTTTCTGGCTAAAAAATCCCTTTCCCGCTGAACATTCTCACTACTTTCAACGACGCGACGTTCTTCCACGTTTTTTAGGAGGTCGCCTAAGGTGTCTGCAGGCACGACGTCAAGCCCTACCTGTATCACGGCGCTTTCTTCGGTCGCTGATTCTTCTGCGTAGACGGCGGTTGCCACTAGTCCAACGAGTGCGACGAGCATGCCCTGATTAATTCGATATCTGATATTCATGCTCAGGACTCCGGTGCGATAACGGGCACGGCGAATAAGCCGGCCGTCAGTTGTTTGCGAGCCATTTTGATACCCCGACTCACGGACGTGGCATAGTCGGATTCGTCGATCTCTTCGTATCGCTTCGTCTGTCTGTTATACCACCCGGTTATTTCGCGGTCTTTGGATTGCCAAACGAGTGCGACTCGTCCGACTTTTAGCAAGTCAACGATAATGTCTGAACCGTTCAGATTGATGGTGTCGCTGTACGCTTCAAGCGTCCGACCGTATTCGTTCTCAATCTGGTACGCGCCAAGGACTTGGCTGAATTTCTCTGATACCGCGACATCCGCGCGATCCATAATCGTCCGCAATCGGTCGACACGCTCTTGACGTTCATCAAAGCGGAACGGGATATCCAGTCCGACAAATTGATCTAAACCCTCGATCATGCGCAACATAAGAGGCATGACCTGGCGTTCGACTTCCGTCACTCTGTCGATCGAGGCAGCCAACTCAGCCATCTCGCGCTCTTGAACCGCGATTTGTCGTTCGAGTTGACGGTTGTATACCTGCAGGCCTTCTATTTCCTTTAGAACCACTTTGTAATCGGCGTAAAGCTCTCGCGTCTGTTCGGTCGTAGCATCAATCTTGACTTGGGATGCTTTAGCCTGCGCATTAATCTGCTCTGCGACCTTGAAGATATCGTTGACGACGGTTGCTCCTGCACTGGTCGATAGCACCACAAATGACAGTGCAATCAACGACGTCGACAACTTCGATATTTGGACGTTTTTCATTCGACTTCCTAAAGGAAACAAAAAAATCAATCTCGAACAACGCAACCTATCACAGAGTTCGCAGTGTCCGACAAACATGCGCCGTGTTCGGCGCTCCGCGAGAAACGATACAAAAAGCCGCTGCTTGTGGCCCGGCTGATTGATATCCGGGTTAAATTCCCCCATCCACGGAGCGTGAAGGATCAACAAACAAGGTAAGGATGTCAACACGGGAAATTCGTTGATTTTCGGCGCAAAAACACGCTCTATTGGCCTTCTTAATTACGAATGGATTGACGCTTCGAATGATTCGCAAGCGCAATCTCCGTATCGGCTTTTAGTCGCTCGTAGTGCGTTTTAACTTCTGTTCGTACTGAGCGTCTCCGCGAGATCGCTTTCTAGATTCGTCCCATTCGAGCTTGGTACGACATATTCTCTGTTTCCGGTGGCTTCCAGATACAGGCAAATTCTTACAAATCACCCGATCTAGCTCAGAAGTAGCGCCGTCCTTTTTGCTCTCAACGCCTGCGCCAACATACAAACTCGCCAAGCAACAAAAGGCACCCAGCGCGCGGAAATTCATCCCACGTGTTCCCCAAAAAACGTCAGCGTACGTTCGCGTGCTAGCTCTGCGGAAGCGGCATCGTGGCTCGCGCGGTGATCGCAGTTAAAGCCATGATCGGCTCCGTAAACGTGCACATCAACGTCCGGCAACGCCGCTTTAATCTTCTCGACATCGGTCATGGGAATGTGCGCATCGAGTTCACCGAAATGCATGATGACGGGGCACTTGGCCACTTGCTCTAGTTCACCCGCAATACCACCACCGTAATAGGCCGAGGCACACGTGATCCCTGACAAGCCGCATGCAGAAAGCCAGGTCAAAAGTCCTCCGTAACAATAACCAACCACGCCAACCTTGCCGTACTTGCCCGCTTCTTCAACGGTCGCCTGCAAATCCTTCAGCGTGTCGTCACGGACGGTTTCCTGAAAAGCCAGTCCAACTCCCCGGCCCATGTCGGCTTCTTCATAACCCAACTCGATGTTCCGTTCCGCACGATCGAATATTTGCGGTGCGATCGCGGCATAGCCCGCTTGGGCATAACCGTCGGTGACTTCGCGAATATGATCGTTGACACCAAAAATCTCTTGAATCACAACCACCCCGCCTCGGGGTGTACCTTCTGGAAGGGCTTCGTATGCCCCAAACGTAAAGCCGTCGATTGCGTGCAATTGCCTTTGCGTACCCATAGATCCTCCTAGTCCAGCCCCTCGAGTCTAACCCACAAATTAAAGTACGACCGAACGAAACGCCTGGCCGTGTACCCGGTATAGATTAACGAGGTCACAGTTCTGTAACAAAACCCCATCACAATCCGGTTTGTCGCACCCGTGGTCGCAATCAATAAAGGAATAGAGGTATCTGCCCCGATGAGAACACTTCATTGGCTTTCGCTCGTCTGCCTACTGATCACTTCCCAAGCCAACGCAAACGGACCCGCGGTTTCAACAAAGGGCGGTCCACAAGTCTCCTCGTCGGATGGTGCCTTTTTCTTCAAATTGGGTGGGCGGGTCATGTGGGACGTCGACAGTTTTGACGGTGTCCTCAATCGTTCCAGCGACGGTTCTCGCCGACTTGGCAGCGATCTCCGGCGTTCACGACTCGAACTCGGCGGTATGGCTTACGACGATTGGAAATTCAAGTTCGACGTCGATATCAAGGACAAGCCTGGCGGCAGCAATGCGCAGCTCCATACCGTGGGAGTCGGTTACACCGGACTCGAGGGATTCGATATTTTTGTCGGCAGAACAAAAGAGCCCTTCGGTCTCGAAGAACTCACGAGTTCGAAATCGATTTCAAGCATCGAGCGAAACTACTACACCGAGGCAACAGACGCGGATAGTCAGCCACAATTCGGCATTCGCCTCGATAGCAAAGGTGGTCGGCTCGGTTGGAGCATTGGTTTATTTAACCCGGTGGGTGGGCCCAAGAAAGACAACGGGGGTGACCGGATCGCTTTTACCGGGCGATTGTTTGGAGCTCCCATCAATACCGATTCGAAGACACTGCATCTTGGGATTGCCGTCACCGACCGCAATGTCGATCAGCCGGTCCGTCATAAAGGCTTTGGTCTCGACATAGCGGAGTCCGGTGGCAAACTCGATTCATCCTCAATAACTATCGACAGCGATCGGCAATGGGGTCTTGAAGGACTCTATATTTCCGGCCCATTTAGCCTGCAATCCGAGGTATTCGCTAAGAAATTAGGCGGGGCCAACGGTGGTTCAGGCGGCGACGTACGCCACTATTACGCCCAAGCCACCTACTCGTTGACGGGAGAACGTCGCGGCTACAAAGCGAAGTCCGGCGTCGCGGATATTGTGAAACCTTCGGCCGATGGGTGGGCGATAGAATTAGTCGGCAAGTTGGACCATATCGAGTTGGACATCGACGGCGCGCCGACGGAAGAAGTATCGGGTTACCTCGCTGGACTCAATCTTTATCCCAACAAAAACGTTAAATTGATGCTCAATATCATCCGTGTCGCAAGCAAGAATATTGCGGCCAACAACGACGACGACGCGGCAACCGTGATCTCGACCCGTTTGCAATTCGCCTTCTAGAAAACGAAAAATACACACTGGTCAATTTTTGGTAACAATCTCCTCTGGGGCGACCGTTTCGTAGCCGCTTGTGTGCGCGATTCTTTATGAACACAAAAACCATTTTGGTAGTCGAGGACGACGCTGACATCAGCAGCCTCTTACGTTTCTCACTTGAAAACGCCGGTTTTTCGATCTTTGAATCCCCAAGCGCTGAGGCTGCGATGCAAATTCTGACCGAAGAACAAACGGACCTAGTCATCATTGACTGGATGCTGCCCGGGATGGACGGCTTAAGCCTCACGAAATCATTGAGGAAACGAACGGATACCGAAAAAATACCGATCATCATGTTAACGGCAAGGAGCGAGGAAGCTGATGCGATTCGTGGGTTTGACTCAGGAGTCGATGACTACGTAACTAAACCGTTTTCGCCTCGCGAATTGATTGCACGCGTGAATGCCCTCCTGCGCCGATCCAGCGGAGAAGCCGGATCTCTAATTGAAAGCAACGGTATTTCGTTGAACACCCACAACCACACACTTCAAATCAACGGCGAGAATCTCTACCTTAAGCCCAGGGAATACGGACTATTTCAATATTTGATGAAGAACCCAAACCGGATTCTTAGTCGCAATCAACTCTTGGACGGAGCTTGGGGTAGGTCGGCGTACGTAGAGGAACGAACGGTAGATGTATACATCGTCAGACTGAGAAAAAAGTTGGAACCCTCAGGTAAGTCAGGAGTAATCCAGACAGTCCATGGCGTTGGTTACGTCTACCAAACAAATGCTGAAAAATGAAAGGCGCGCCCTCAACCTTAACCTTCAATGTTCTCTTCGTTGTTCTAGTCGTAGGTACTATCGTTTCGTATGTACTAGGGGACCTACTAATCGGCCTGATCGTCAGTCTCTCCGCAATAATCGTTTTCGTCCTCTTCCAACTAGTTCAATTTTATCTTTGGACTCGAAATCCCATAAAGCCCCCCCGAATGGTAAGCGGGCTATTCCAGGTTTCAGCCAGTCGATTGTTTCGTAGCTCACAGAACACACGAAAACGATCAAGAAAAATAATTGATGCAACAAGGGGCCTAAAGCGCCGACTCAGAGAACTACCAGAGGCGTGGCTTGTCACCACAAGTGATGGCCAGATCATGGAGGCTAACGATGCTGCAAGGAATGTTCTAGACCTACCGATTAGGACGGCTGGGATCAATCTCATCGAGCATTGGCAAGATCCAAGAGTTGAGACAATTATTCGAAGTCCGGTGACAGGCGAAGTTCTTGAAGTTACCTCGCCAAAGGACAATCGCAGTCAGCTAGAAGTTCGTCTGCATACACTCGACCGCGATCAACGCATTATTCTCGTCCGGGACGTTACCCCTCTCAACAGGCTCCTCACGACTCGTCAGGATTTTCTCGCGAACATCTCACACGAATTGCGCTCGCCGCTCACGGTGATCGTTGGTTATTTAGAGGCTTTGCAAGATTCCGCAACCATCCAAGATACGGAGGAAATCGTCACTCGGCTTCTCTCCCCGGTGCAACGAATGAGGAACCTTGTTGAAGACTTATTAACGTTAACTCGCCTCGAATCATCTCCCCGACCTTCAATTTACGACTTGGACGACGTTAACGTCGCAAAAATCATCGTGACCATTTCGAACGAAATCAAGGAATTGGAAGGATTCGACCATGACGTGGAGATGTCGATAGACGAACGGACAAGGGCCTTAGGAATCCCCGAAGAAATCTACAGTGCGATCAATAATTTGATCACTAATGCTGTTCGTTACACCCCCGTGGGCGGCAAGATCAAAATACGGTGGCTAAAGTACGACGATGCGTGTTTGTTTGAAGTCACGGACACAGGTCCGGGAATAGCGACCGAGCACCTGCAGCACTTAACTGAGCGGTTTTATCGAGTCGACTCGCCAAGAATCGCAAAGAGTGGGGGGACTGGATTAGGTTTGGCGATTGTTAAACACATATTGTTACGACACGAGTCAACGTTACGGATCAACAGTATCTTGGGAGAAGGTAGTACTTTTGGGTTTACGCTACCGAGTTCAAGAAACGCGATCTGATGGAAACATTGCCGGCCCATTTAGTCCGTTAAACCACATCGAACTACCCAAAAATCCCTTTAAACGTGTAGAAAAACAAGATGGAGAGCGAGGCTCCTGCCGGAAGCGTCACAATCCATGACAGAATGATTTTTCCGACTACCCGCACGTCGATCGCGCCAATTCCTCTAGCTAATCCCACCCCTAGCACTGCTCCAACCAGCGTGTGCGTTGTCGAGATCGGAAGACTTGCTCCTGAAGCGACGACAACGGTGGTTGCCGCCGCAAGCTCTGCAGCGAATCCCCGGCTTGGCGTCAACTCAGTAATATTTCGACCAACCGTTTCTATCACGCGGTACCCAAGCATTACCAAGCCAAGCACAATGCCACTTGCACCCACCAGTAAAACCCAGCCAGGTAAGGCTGACTTCGCCATCACAGAGCCGCCCGATTGGACAATATTGACCACTGCGGCCAACGGCCCCACGGCGTTGGCTACGTCGTTAGACCCGTGGGCAAAGGCCATGGAACACGCTGTAAATACCATCAACACAGCAAAAACCTTTTCGAGATCCGAATGCTTACCTTGGCGACCGCCCCCAGCTGTTTCCTTAATTCGACTAATAAGGAATCTTCCGACAACCGCTAGGAATGCCCCAAAGGCCGCTGCCAACGCAAGACTTTCTGCCGCCGAAAATTGGATCCCGACATGCTTTAAACCCTTTAGCAGAGTGACCATACAGATTACGAAACCGACCAAAAATATGTATCCCGGGATAAATTTCTGGGCGCGTTGAAACTGATCGGGCCGGTCAAGAATGAGTATCTGGACACTCTTGAAAATTCCGAAAGAAATCGTACCCGCCAATAGAGGTGATACGACCCAGCTCGATGCGATCGAGCCGACCTTGCCCCATTGGACAAATTCGCTACCTATACATACCGCCGCAAATCCAACGATTGCGCCAACAATGGAGTGCGTTGTTGACACTGGCCAACCGAATATTGATGCGACGAGCAACCAAATCCCCGCCGCCAACAACGAGGACAACATTCCGTAAACGAGATAGTGGGGGGTGTCAGCAAGTAAATTCGGATCAATAATCCCCTTGCGAATCGTTTGGGTGACTTCGCCACCCGCCAGATAGGCACCAGCGAATTCAAAGACGCACGCCACCATGATTGCGCCCGTAAGTGTGAGAGCTTTAGCGCCAACCGAGGTTCCCATTGCATTAGCAACATCGTTGGATCCGATACCCCAGGCCATAAAGAAACCAAGCACACATCCTGAGATTAGGAGTGTGCTGCCGAATTGAGTAATGATTTCCAAACTAACCCGGCTCCTTAATTCTTACTTCGCAACCAGCATGAGTAACCGATGGCCTACTTGTTGAGCTCTATCGGCGAGCTCTCCGATCTCTTTCACCACTTCATACAGAAAGACGACTTCGATCGGGGTGAGGTCGTTTTCAACCGAAAATAGTTCTGCCCGAACGATTATTTCCGCTTCGTCAGACTCATGTTCCAACGCATCAAGTTCGCGTACTAAAGCTCCGAGTGTTTTAGCGACTTCGCCGCCAAAAGCAGCACCAAAAACATCGTCGAGTCTTTCGACTGAAGCTGAAGCTTGCCGCGCCGTGCCGATGGCCTTGGTTACAAAATCCGTAAAGCTCCCACGGATTCCTTCAGGAATCCGCATCTTCCGTCCGGTCATCAGTCCGGAAATATCCTTCGCGGTATTTGGTAATTGATCAACAAGCCGAACAAGATCAAGAAGGTCGGCTCGCGGCACCGGAAGGAAAAGACTCTTCGGTAAATGACCGCGAATTTCTCTTTTCAGATCATCAGCTTGATGCTCCAACTCAACGATTCTCTCGCGGGATTTAACGGCACTCGACCAATCGTTCTCGCTCAATGCAGCAACAAAAACCCCAAGTTCATCCGCGCAATTTCCAGCGATCAACGCATGCTCAAGCATCGGCTTCACCGGCGACTGTGCTAACAGGTCGAGAAAAGAACCTCTAGACATGATTTGTCCCCCCATACGAATACACGGGAACCATAATGGCTGATCCGCGTTTTCCCGACCATCCCAATTCAAACGCTAGCTCTAACTTCCAAACTCGTGTTCGATCTCGGGGGGGACCTTTCAACGTTTCGGCAAACCGACAGATCCAGATAAGCGTTCCGCGACAGCGTGTTGGCATGACTCCATGTAGGAACTCTGCCACCGGTTTATTACAGAATTATGACTTCAGGAAGCCCATCGATAGTTTCGGACAAATGCCGAAAACGATGTCTGTGCCGCAATCAGCGAGTAGGTATCGTTGACGGCGGGAGCCCTTCTCGCCCGAGGTTCGATTACCGTTTGCTCAACCCTGCTTGAGCAAGGTGCATACCACCGTCCATGATAATCGTCTCGCCTGTCACCACATCGGCCCCGCATACGAAGTACAAGATACCTTCCGCAATCATGTCTGGAGTGCAGGCAACTTGAAGCGGTGAGCTTGCTTCAACACTCGCCTTGGCCGCTTGGTACGCATCACTGCCTAAGCCCTGTTCAAGCCAATCGCCTTGGATAAAACCGGGGCAAATGCAGTTGACCCGTATTTCGGGGCCTAGCGCTCTAGCCAGCGACAACGTCATGGTATTCAAAGCGCCTTTAGATGTTGCATAGGCGATGGAGCTGCCTGCGCCAGTGATGGCCGAAATGGAAGAGACATTAATTATGGATCCGTGTCCTCGCTCTTTCATGTGCGGCGCGACCGCTCGGGCCATCTGGTAAGGGCCCACCACGTTGACTGCAAAGACGTCCATGAATTGCTGGCCGTGGAGTGCCTCTAGATCCTTTGAGTTGGCGAAAACCGACCGGGCGGCGTTGTTGACCAACGCATCGATGCGGCCCCACTTCGCCACAGCCTCGTCGGCCATGCGCCGGCAATCTTCATCCACGGAGACATCCGCCTGACACACTATGGACTCAACGCCCAAATAATCGCAGACCGCCTCGGTCTCACGGGCCTCTTTCTCGCTCTTGGTGTAGTTGATGACCACTCGGGCGCCCTTAGCGGCCACCTGCTTCACCACAGACGCTCCCAGGCCGGTGGCCGATCCGGTGACGATTATTACAGAG
>ENA-UPTF01000520-UPTF01000520.1-marine-metagenome-genome-assembly--contig:-NODE-520-length-26985-cov-11.403040_pt1 | contig 26985 bp, 25 predicted proteins | sample MGYA00238166_ERZ767019 | MGnify/ENA primary metagenome ERZ767019 (study PRJEB28930, sample SAMN06266391) | marine metagenome | isolation source: Sea water from 250 m depth | place: Atlantic Ocean... | reverse complement strand
GTAAAAATACTTGGGGTCTCATGCAAACGGATTCTATGTAAGACAACGGGTTTTAGTCTTTGATCGATTTGAGTCCAGATAAATTTAACTAAATTTTCGGTACTCGGCTGCTTATCCTTGAACCATTCCACTTCTTTATCAAACTGGCTGTGATCAAGTATATCGATTACATATTTTTGGACAATACTCTTTAACTCACCAAGATCCACAATAAACCCTGTATCGGGATTAATCGCAGCGGTAACCATTACTTCCAAGGTATAGTTATGACCATGAACTTTCGAATCTAAACCGAATACTTCCCAGTTTTTTTCTGCACTCCAATCATCGTGGCCATATTGATGTGCGGCATTAAAATGAAAGACTTTCGTTATAAATGGGTTGCTCAATTATTTGTATCCTACAAATTATTTAGGTATTCAAATTTAGGCTGGCTATTGTTGCCATTAAAAACATTTTCGACCATTTTAATAGTAAAGATTATTTATTTATCTTAATACAGAAGGACAAATATCCTGCAATACACATTCATCACACTGCGGTTTCCTAGCAATACAGACGGCTCTGCCATGGTCAATCACCATATGGGTCAGCTTCACCCAATCCCGCTTATTGAATACTTCCATCAGTTCTAATTCGATCTTCTTTGGGTCCTTGGATGTTGCGAATTCTAACAGGTTCATAATTCGAATCATATGTGTATCGATAACCATCGAAGGAATATTAAAGCATTCGCCTAAGATACAATTAGCAGTTTTTCTACCTACTCCAGGTAATTTTATCAATTCTTCCATTGTCTGCGGTACTTCTCCCTCATAGTCCTTGAGTATCGCTAAAGATGATCCCTGGATACTTTTTGCTTTTTGATTATGATAACCGCAAGAATATACATCTTGGGATAGCTTATTTAGTTTGGCAAAAGCAAAAGCTTCGATTGAAGAATACTTTTTAAACAATCCTGACGATACCTGATTAACCCGATGATCAGTGCATTGGGCTGATAAAATGGTCGCTACTAATAATTCATGAGGATTACTATAATTAAGCGAACATTTGGAAGCGGCGTATCTCTTTTTTAATAAACGAACGACCTCTTTAGCGCGGGCGCTTTCAACTGCTTTATTTTGGGTCATTTTCAAATAAAATTGATTCCGGATTTTTTATAAGCGTAGATCTTAAATAAATCATTTCGCATCCAGATCGACGATATTCATCCCGTCGTTGTTTTTGTATTCGGGTCATAAAACCAATTAAACGTAACTCTGGATGATTTAGTCTTAGCCCTTGAATCACTTCTGGAGTTGATTCCGCGTCATCTAAATCAACCAACACTGTACTATTTTTATTGAAAGAAGTAATAAGGGTATCAAGAAATCTGATAGAATGCTCTATTTGCAATAATCGATTTGTAAGCTTTGTACCAAGTTCTAGATCGTTGGTATAAAGATAAATATCACTCATATATTTCTCAGTTCAGGTATATGGGTCCAGTCAAAGCCTTCTACAGTCAATAATTGTTCATATTCATTTATTATTATTACAATCTGCTGTTTCAGTTTATCTATGTTTATGCCACGATGTAGACCAGAATAACTGCTAAATTTATCTCCGGATTTCTTCATCAAACTCTTGGCGCCATTTAGGTTTCCATTGCCTAAATGTACAAAACTAACAGCCAGCTGAATTAACCCTTGGATGAAAGTTTTGTCATCAAGATAATATTCTGACCACAATTCTTCCCAAAGTTCATGTGCTTCGAAAAAATCTTTTTCTTCATAGGCCTGCAGTCCATCAAAAAATAACTGCTCTTTTTTCTCTTCTTCATTCACTGATAATTACCGCTTCCTTCAAACGATAATGTTTTCCATCCATGGTAACCTTTCCAGCCTGTCTTAAAGGATCATGTTCAAAAAATACTGTCCAGTTTTTATCCACCATTGTTGGTAAAAGTGATCGTTTTTCTTTTATGGTTTGAACCGGATTTAAATCATAGGCCATTACCCAAGCCAAGGGCACGTGGGCGGCCATAGGAAAAATATCTGCCGCATAAAAAACAGTATTATTCCCATCTTTTATCAAGGGATGCATCATACCAATAGTGTGTCCGTAAGTCAGCATTATTTCAATTCCAGGAAGGAATTCCTCTCTATCAGTTACATATTCAATCATCCCATTCTCAGCTAGGACAGACCAATTCTCTGCTAAATAACTACCCCGGTCCTTTTCACTAGGGGAATTAGCCAAATCCCAATTATCCTGATGAATCCAATAAGTCGCATTGGGAAAAGTCGGTACAATTTTGCCATCCTCAATCGATGTATTTCCACCAGCATGGTCAAAATGCAAATGTGTGCAGAATACATCAGTAATGTCTGCAGGTATAAAACCATATTTTTCCAGAGATGAGGACAAATTTATTTTATCCAAATCAATATTGTATCTGGATCTGTTCTTATCATCCCATTTATCACCATTTCCTGTATCAATTATAATTTTGCGTTCATTGCTAACCACCAAAAGGGACCGGGTTACCATCTGAATTCGATTATACTCATCTGCGGGTGCTTCCTTTTCCCATAATGTTTTTGGTATGATGCCAAACATGGCTCCACCATCCAAGCTAAATTGGCTAGTTTCAATACTATACAGCGTATAATTACCGACTTTCATTGTTATTCATCAGGAAATTAATCTTTTTGGCAACTATTGGTAAACAATCTATCGGCATCTTTTTTACGAAATAACGTAAGGCCTCCAGCGCAGAAAGTCTTTCCACAACTTGATCATTTGATTTAATTATATTTTCAGCCACTTTCACAAAATAGCTGCCACCATTTTTCTTGAATCTCATTATGTTATCAGGATTTGATCCATCCGGGTTTTTATTTTTTGTGGTATTCTGATTGCTGATCCAATGGGAAATTTCTCTTTTGAAACCAGGCAGTCGACGGTACTCTGATTCCCATAACCTCCATACAGCGGCAATAGTGACCCAGTCTATTGGTTTTTCACAGTTTAGGAAGATAAGTTTCATATCCTTAGGCCCATTATTCATACCTACATTAGGCGGAGGAAGTGGCTGTTTTTTAATTGTTTTCAAAATACATTGTACGAATGACCAGACGCGTTCCTTTTCTGGTTTAAACGCAAAGGCACGCAAACAATGATAAATAAATCCACCGTTACCTTCTACATTTTGCAGGGCTAGTTCAGCCAGAATTTCTAAAATAGCTGGACTCCCATCAGCAGCAAGATAAACACGTGCAGCTTCTTGTTGCACTTGCGCAGCATCACCATGTTGACAAGCATCTTCTAAATCGCTGATAAAAATTGTCATTCCAATTTCTTCATTTGGCATATCTTCCAAAACCTTACGATCGTTTCTGCGTAAGGATAATCCTTTGATAAAATTATTTCCATAATTCAATAGTGCATCCGAAGGACTGTCTCGTACATCACCCAAAATATTCTTTACAGCATTCATACAGACAACTGGATGAAAAATTGGCTTTTTATTGTAAATAGTTGATACCGATTGAAGTAAGAGAGTTGCTAAGGTTTTTTCAAGAGAATCAGCTAATTTGGAATTATTAGAAGAACTCGATCCAGAAACCACTTGAAAAGTTTTAGTTTTATTAAAACAGATTATTGTTCTGTTTCAGGATCAATAACTGCTGATTCTTTCTTTTCGGCACGATTATATCCTAGGTTAAAAAACACTTGTAATGAAAAGCCAGTGATGCGCGAATTCTCTGAAGGGATACCAAATTTAGTAGTGTGAGGATATTCAGTAAAACGGCCTTCTTGTACATAGCTGGAACTAAATACATTACTGATTGGCATGCTGGAAAAATCATGATAATAGCCTATTTCATAACTCAATTTTGCCCCTGGTTTCCCACCAAATAAAATACCAATTCGTGTACTAGTTTTACCACTTATGCCTCTCGGTATGTGCATGAATCTTATGCCTGTCCAGGCCGTACCTCCAAGTGCACCTGTTTTTTTATTTTGGCGCTGTCGGAATTTGTAATAAGTGAAATCAAAATTGTAATTAGGGTTTAAACTCCAGGCAAGGTTTAGCATATCCCATTTATTCTCTTTTTCATATAATAACCGGCTATAATCAAAACCACTGCCATAAATTGGTAAACCAACTCGAACACCGATATCTGAACGTTTACTGATCCCTTTACGATACCATAAGTAGGGGAAAACATTTTCTACTGAAAAGGCATATCCATATTCAACATCGCCTTCTGCCATCCGTTGAGAACCGACCCGCGGGTGGGATGCGCAACCACTAAAAATGATAGCGATTATTAGCGTAGATGCAACCCGAGCCATATTGTAAAGTCGTTTAAATATTAAATCAAAGTCAAGGGTTAGAGGAATGAATTAAACCCTTGGCTATATAGAGTATATTATATTAACCGCCTTCGGGGCGGTGGAGTGCTTTTCGAGCTGGCTCTGGAGGTAGATTGACAATTTCTTCGCCAAAATAGTTCCCTATATGAGAAATAATATCTTTAACGGAAATCATACCCTGAATCGTACCACTTTCTTCAACAATTGGGATATGTCGAATTCCAAAGACATGCATCTTATTTAAGGCATAGGAAATTGGATCATCTGGATGCAAAGTCTCTGGATTTTTGGTCATATAATCATCAATGGTCACAGTGGTCATATCCAATTCCTTGGCTATAGCGCGGAGTAAAAAATCACGCTCTGTCATAACACCAATGATCCGACTATCTTTTTCTACCATAACACAACCAACTTTTTCATCCCGCAATATTTTTATAACAGATTGTAGTGTAGTACCTGATTGTACTGTTGGATGATGGCGTAGTGTTAATCCTATGATCGGATCATCAAGTGAAAGAGCTTCAAAAAGAGCGGAATCCGCTTGCTCTTCTAATTCATCCATGCGGGCTAATTCATCATCGAAGTTCTCTGTCATAACTATATATCTAGATTTGTATTCAAATTTAAATCCCTACTTTAAATAAATAATTTTGCGGCTATAAACAATCGGCAAATAATCATCAACCTGGGCTTGAATTGTCATGAAATATACTCCGCTGGAATAACTTTCTCCATTCCAGGAGTAACTGTACAACCCCTTATCCATTTTATTTTCTTCAAAAAATAGATGAATGATACGGCCAGCAGCATCATTTATATATAAGCTAACAACGGCAGCCTGTAGTAAATCAAAAGAAATTGTGGTTTGGGCATTAAATGGATTGGGATAATTCTGATATAATGCAAAGATCTCTGGTATCATCAACTTAGTTGATCCAGTCCGAGTTAAATCATTTGGTGCACCAAGTGTGGAAAATGAATATGTCTTCCAGCGTTTGTGATCCGGTATGCGACCTTCCGTTATTTGTCGCTCTGTAAATATTGCCCTTGTGTCAATCAATTCCCATTTACCAAACTCATCCATTTCTTTTAAATCCAGCCACATAAAAAGCTGATTAGTATTCCACGAAAATATTGAATCGATGAATAAAGGCTCAATGCTAAGCATTGGTGTAAATTCCCAAACTAAATAATCATCAATGAATAAACCCAATAAATGCGTCTCAGTGACATTACCGTGGACTTCAACGGCAATCTGTTGGCTTTCTGGTAAATTTACAACTTCATTTAAACAAAATTGGGCAACTGGTATAGATGCAATGAGCGGAGGATCGGTCATTGAATCTGCCAAAATGAAAAACTGATTATCCATGGTCAAACCATAATCATTAGTACCTTTTGGATAAGGCATTACTTGCTGTAGAACACCATTTACTACTAGCTCAATTTTTTCCATACTATCATCTAATTTCACATCAATGATTTCTGCATCTACATATGTCTGCTGGTCAAGATTAATTTCATTCTGACCATCGCGTAAAACAATTGTTTGAACCATCTCTGCATCGATAACGCCAAGTCTGGTAAAACTGATCCCCTCTGAAGTCACCCAGGATCCCAAGGGCAATACTGGGCGAGAACTTTCCAGAATATCCGTTTCTTGATGCAATAAATCTTGAACTGTGAAAAGGCGACGCATTATACGATCAGTAAATTTTATTGCGTGATTTTTCCATTCCGCTGAAGTTAAAAGAAATTGATTTTTTACCAACAATCCAACTCGCGCCATTACATCCTCAAGCTCAATACGTAAAATGCTTAAAGATTCATCAGAGAAAACACCTGCAAATTCACTGACACCTTTAAAGCCTGCATAGGAAATCCAAGGCTTGGGTACAGCATCTATCGGAAAAAGCATGGCCTGAATTATGTCAACCTGATTGCTGTCTAATGTTGTTAATATTCTGTTTAATACATTACTAAGTATTTGACCATGAAATTGATCAATGGTATTATAGATATAGTTGGATATCATTTTTTCAGATTGACTTAGTGTGGGCAAAAGACCATAATCAAGCACAGGTTTCGCGAAAGGGGGTGCATCGGCAACGCTGGTAAACAATTCCCCTACAGTGGATTCTATTTCAATTCTGTAAAAATATGGCCGTGTTCCGATAACTTCTTCATCAAGATATCGATCTGTAGCTGTATTAGTTTCAAAAACTAATATGGCATTTGAAAAAGAATTCTGGGTCCGGTGTAACCTCACCGATTTTACTTCTATCTTCTCTGGCAATTCCCAAACTATTAATATGGATTCATTACCACTATGAGCTTCAAGGTCAATTAATTGGCTATAAATATTTTCTTCAGAACGAACGGGTGCAAAGACAAATAGCCCATATAATACAGTTAAATACGCAATTCTTTTCATGAGATTAACAACCCGGCGAGATCAAATTTGGGGGAATTATTATCGGAAGGCAAGCAAATTCCGCCGTAAATGCTCTAATTATTTTATTAGCGTAATTTTCTGGCTCAAGATTGTTTGCCCTGCGATAGACCTAACGATATAAATACCATTTGGTTGGACAGTAGCATCCCAAATAAATTGATGATTTCCAATACCCAATACTTCATTACAGATAGTAGTGATTAGCCTTCCGCTGATATCAAATATAGTTATGTTTATCAGGGATAATTTTGTCATTGACACCGAAAGGGTAACTGCTGGATTAAAAGGATTTGGATAAGCTTCATCCAATGAAAAGAATTGAGGATGTTGCGTGGTAATGGTTGATCCGCTGGAATTATAGAATAAAGCCGACCAAATATCTACCAGACCATGACCATAATCATTATTTGGCATATCTGCCTGAGATGCGGTCATCATTAACGCTTCTCTTACTTCCATATTGTTCCATTGAGGATTTGCACTTAACAATACAGCGGCAGCACCGGCGACAAGGGGTGATGAAGCTGATGTACCATTATAGAATACCGAATATCCTCCTGCTGGGTTTGCAACTGCTACACCCACACCCAGCGCACTTACTTCCGGTTTGATGCGACCATCATAGGTTGGCCCTCTAGAGCTAAAATTAGTAATTATACTATCCGGACTTACTGCACCTACGGCAATAACCGAATCTGCATCAGCTGGTGCACTAATATAATAACTAAGTGTTTCACAGGGGTCTTCAGGTGGATTTTGATTAGCCCAGTTTCCAGCAGAAGTAACACACGTCAATCCTAAGCTTGCGGCAATATCAATGCCAATAGTAGTTATAGCAGTATTGCCGTCCATATCGCAATATGAATACCAATCTAAATACCCAAGAGATGAATTGACTACATCAGCACCATTTGCTTCACCCCATTCTAGTGCAGCTACATAATTATCTTCTTCTTGCTGAATTTCTTCAGCAACAATTTCAGTCTTCGCAAGTAAAAATTCTGAACCAAATGCAGGACCAATAAGTGTTCCGGGAACATAAGCACCCATAATAGATAATACAGATGTCCCGTGGTTATGCTGGCCATCATTTACTTCTGAATCGGTTTCGTTAGCCGTGTTATTGTCGTTATTGATAAAATCCCACTGATCGATAACATGCAATGAATCGAAAGCTTCATGTGTAAGATCAAATCCAGTATCGATCACTAAAATGCGAACACCCTGACCAAAATAACCAATATCATGTGCCAGATTACAGTTCATCATTTCAATCTGTGTCTGCGCCAACCCATAATCCATTAAAGAAGAATTACGGTGTCTGGAATATGTCACTTTATTTATTATTTTATTTTTTCTTCTATGCAGCTTTGCCACAGGTTGAATGCCTTTAACAAAGTTCATAGCAGCTATTGTTTTGATCTGATTCAGACTGGCAAATACAGATACAGCATTCAGCCATTTTGATTTACGATGTACTTCTGCGCCGACCAAAATAATACCGTTAATATATTCCTGATACACTGGTACATCATACCAGGTCACTGGTTCGGGGAATAATTTTTTCCGCCGTTCTAACGTTTTAGGATGCAAGGTTATATTTTGTTTTCTTGCTACAAAATCAGATCCCTTATCCTTAAACATTATCCAAGCATGAATCTGATTATCTTCACCTATAGCATCATTAAGACTTTTTAAGTCCACATCAGCTGCTACAGTAAATGCAGTAAACAAATATAAAATAATAATATATCTAATCATTAATAACCCATTATAAAGGCAATCAATGGCCCAATATCATCAATATCAACACTTCCATCCGAATTCATATCTGCCACCGGTAAAAGATTGATAGGTATTGCACTATTAAATACTGCATATTCAATTAATAATAGTAGATCATATACATTCAGTATTTGATCTTGATATAGATCACCCTTGAAAAATCTTTGATATCCGTTTATGTTAATATCATCAAAATAAAAGCCGTCTTCTTCTACAGAGCCGTCAGATTTCAATATGAACCGTACGCTCACCTCTGGCTCATAAGCATATGCCGATAGATCAATAAACTCATTCAACCATTCAACCTGATAACCATCATATCCTGGTTCACCACTGATCTGCCCACCTTGTCCACTACCAATTATTGTATAATTCCCACTTAATGAAGTCCAAGATATACCATCAGTTGATACCTGAAATTGAACAAAGTCATTATTTTCTTCAATGTCCCATTTCGATTTAAAGGTCACGTAGGGATTAACCATACCTGTAAAATTCAGTGAATTGATCAATTGTGTAATACTTGTATCCCAATCACCAATATACTCGCCAATGGGACTGTCCGTTATACTGTACATGCCTTCTGCGGCATCAAGGACAGTTCCCCAATTGTCATCAGTTGACCAAAAAGTCATACCATTCTCTCCACCATCTTGAAATATTAAATCTGGAGTTCCGAAAATAACAAATACACTGTCCAAACGTATAAAACTGCTGCTATCTTGAAGTGTAATCGCGAGCCCTGCTTTTGTGCCATTAATACTGTTAGTAGGTACGGATAGTAATATGGTGGTCGTATCCGTCATTCTTGCAGGTAATTGTGGGATTGTTACTATTTGACTATTCACTAGACTGGCATCATTCAAGGGATTGATAGTTAATAATACAGGTCCATCAGAATTTGTGAGACCACGATTTTGAACCACCAATGATATTGCAACTGTATCTTCTATTGCGGGAAATTGGTTATCTAGTTGTCTGTTATAAACGATGTAATCACTGCCAGCCACTAATGCAAAAACTTTGTTACTATGTATCTGATCCTGACAAAGTGGAACCACCCGATCTTCTGGTGGCCAAAAATTATCAGCATAAGAACCAACCTCCGGGGTAAAGGATATCAAACCGGCAGTACCATAAGTCCAATCAACTGCATCACCATTTACCCCATAGCCAATCGTTTCCATACCCGTTCCAACTTCATAACCATTGTCACGTGTCATCTCAGCCCCAATCTCGCGCAATGTTGAAAGATCTGGCTCATCAGGAAGTGTGTTGTCCCCCCAACTGTGAATGAGCACATTGGAATAGGAATGATAATGGAGCACATTTTTAAATTGCCTTAATAATATAAAATCACTTATTGCTTCTGTTTCAGCTTCTGAAAAAGCTGTAGTACCTCGGTATACGGCACTGCAAGGATTCCCTGATGAACCAGAATTATTTGCGCCCCAGTTATAACTATAATTCCTATTCAGATCAACTCCCTGTTGGGCACCATTATTACAATTTGAATTATTTGGATTAGGCCTGCGATTTTTCCGATGCATTCCACCACCATTGGGGGCAATAGTTTCATTATAGGCATAACCATCGGGGTTTATAATTGGGACAAACCACATTTCCCTATGGTCAACTAAGAATCCAGCGGTTATATCAGAATTGTAATTTTCACAAAGCCAACGAATAAAATAAAATAAATTCATCATACTCAATGGCTCCCGGGCATGAGTAAGACCGGTATATAATACTTCCGGCTCATCCTCATCAATTCCTGGATTATCTGATACTTTTAAGGCCCAAATTGTTCGTCCCTCAATGGTTGTACCTATCGAATCTTTCTGGCTTACAAAATCAGGATACAAATTACGAAGCGTATCCATCTGAGCCTCAGCTTGTAGTAATGTATAGTTACCCAGCATAGAACCTAAGGGGAAGTCACGTTCTATATCTGGATTAGACCTGGAAACAAAATATTCCGTAAGATCATGCTGCAACACATCAAACGGTATCCCTATTTTCAATAGAGCATATGCTTCTTCCACTGTTACTACGAGATCTAAAGACTCATCTTTATTTTTTCGCACATGATCAAGCGGTATTCCCAGATTATTCAAAGACTGCAGTGTGCTGGGATCTGAATGAAATACACGTATCTCCTGATAAATATAATCCCCTGCAGATAATAGATGGATCGTAATGATAAAATAGACTGATATAACCCGTATGATATTCATTCGGTAAAATATAACATAGAAATTTTCACAACAAAAGGGGTACCAAAAAAAGTAACGCTTTAATTGTTTTATTTATTCTTTATGTAATCAGAAGTTGTCTTTTAGCCATTTCGTCGTTATCGACTTTGGTCGCATAATGGGGATTCCCATAGCACGGTTGATAACGATTTGACTAATAATTCCCATGGAACGGGAAATACTAAATAATACAGTGTAATAACTGAATTCTGTTAGACCATAGTGATAAAGTAATGATCCGGAAGCTGCGTCAACATTTGGCCATGGATTTTTTGCTTTGCCATGTTTTTTTAATACATCCGGGACTACATCAAAGAGAGTTTCAACTATATGAAATACATCATCATTTTCTATATGTTCTTTACCAAAATTTATAAAAGCGGTGAATCGTGGATCAGGACAACGCAGTACGGCATGACCATATCCAGGAATAACTCTTCCGTTTCTTAACCGATCCCAGCACAACTGCTCCAATTCATCCCGGGAAGGAGCCCTGCCAAACTTATCTCTAATTTCAAGAACAAATTTCAAACACTCCTGATTTGCTAAGCCATGCAATGGTCCAGCCAATGCGTTTAATCCACCAGATAAAGCATAATATAAATCAGAGAGAGTTGAACCAATAGTTAAAGATGTAAATGCACTGGCATTACCTCCTTCGTGGTCACAATGGATCATCAAATACAAACGCATAAGCTTTTTTAGATTCCCATCAGGATCATTAAGTCCAAGCATATGGGCAAAATTGGCACCCCAGTCCAGTAACTCATCAGGTTCAATTAAGCCACCTTTTTGAAAGCGGATTCTATATATTCCAGCACCGATGGCTGGTAATTTTGCAATGAGCTTAAGTCCATCTTCCAGCGTTGGTTTCCAAAAATCATCCTTTTTCAGCCCTTTATCATAATTTTTCCTGAAAACCGATTCTTTTTCCATCGCTAGAATTGCAGTGTTAAACATGGCCATTGGATGAGAGTCTTCAGGCATACTATTAAGTATAGTCCAAATATAATCTGGAACAGCAGCATGTTCACTGAGTTGCGATTTCAAATCTGAAAGAGCATCTTTATCAGGCATTTCATCAGCAAGCAAAAGAAATAACACCTGTTCTGGTAAAATATCAATTATATCTGATAATGGTTTGCCCCTGATGATTAAACCCGTATCAGGCGAAACAGATGATGTATCACAAACAAGTCCCTTTACACCACGCATGCCACCATAGGCTTGGGTTAAGGTAACCTCACTTATAACAGATGAACCATTATTCTTAAGCAGAGACCTGGCATCATCGCGCCAGACAGGGATTTTTTCTTCTAAAGTATTATATAAGCTGGCCATTAGTATCTAATAAAATTTAATGTTCAATTTTGAAACTTTTTATCATTATTCATCAATCCCCAATACTAGCCATTACTAAACCCGAATAAACCTTTGGATAAAAATAGGTGGACTTTTGCGGCATTGTTTCACCTATTTCAGCCACTTCAAATATCTGATCAAGATCAGGCGGATTTACAAAAAATACAAAATCATAATCGGATACATTCTTGATCATTTCCATTGGTGGTTCATTCCCCCTAACATAAGCTAGATGCCCAAGATCATCTTGGTTTCTTGTATCGATTCCACACACTGGTTCCAAGATCAACTGATGCAGGACATTTACATCCAATGCCTGTGATGCAGTTGATAAATCACTAGACCAATTTTCTTCCCCTTTATATCCTAATAAATAGGCATTGCCACCACGTGTAAGGACACCTAGGTTTATTGTATCCAAAGTGCGGCACTGATCCATCTCACTTAACAGTTCTGACACTGAGGTCTTTTTCTCAATATCAAAACGATCCTTGATTTTTTTTATAAACTGTTCATCATCAATTGGTTTCCCGCAAACAATACGATGCGTTGGCAGGACATGCATACCATCATTATATGCATTTACCAATGTAACCATCACACGGTCACTTCCATTTATTTCAGGATGATCTTGTGCATATTGATAAGCGGTTTTATAGCGATGATGACCGTCCGCTATTATGGCATTTTTACCAGCTAATACATCCTGGATAGTATTTATCTGTCCCTCATCTGTCAAACGCCAAAGTCTATATTGAATCCCATCCAACACTGCTTCAATAAGTGGGGTCTCATCTTTATAGGATTGTTGAATGGATTCCACTGTTCGTGTTTGATCACGATAACTCATAAATATCTGACCGGTATTCGCTTTAGTCGTTTTCATCAAATTGTACCGATCATTGATATGTTTAGATATAGTTTGTTCATGGGGTAACACATCCCCGCCTAATTTTGTTATTTTCAGTTTGGTGATAAATCCTGTACGTTCAATTTGTTGTTCATCCTGGTGAAAGGTTTGGCACAATAGATAAATAGAGGAATCAGTATCCTGTTTTAGTATATCATTCTTTTTCCATTCAGAAAATGTTTTTGCTGCTTTTGAATACCGTTCCATTCCTGTAGAACTGTTTAATATTATTCTAACATAATTGTAAGGGGATCGATCATATAATTCAGCTTGATCAGCTTTATTTATAACATCATATGGAGGTGCAATTACCTGGCTGATGTCACCAACGATATTTGTATTGAACCGCCAACCCTTAAATGGATGTATTTCAGGCAAAACTTAATTACAGTTGAAATAAATCATTCTGTACCAACTCCTGTGCCTGATCTAGATCTTCTGCAAAATCAATTTCAATACAAGGCAAGTCGCTAACATCTTCATAATATACATCCGATTCATTCAATAATGGCTGTATTGCTGCTTCGAAATAATCTGATTTACCCCCAGCATCAATTAATCTTGAAAGGGATGCGGAAAATGCAGTACAAAATGATTTAGATAACTTTGCAACACCAATAAATTCTCCCAGTGAGTTTTCCTGAATCAATTCTTTACCAATAGCAACTAGCCGGTTTCCATCACCCTCAATAACTTTTACTTCTTCTCTACCACATTCTTTCACATCAACAGCAAGAACGTTGTCAAATTCTGATTCGATTATCCGTTTTAGTAATGCAGGTGGATATAGCACATCACCATTCATTAATACAGTTTCTGCAGAAATCAGTTTTTCGGTGCATAGGTAAACTGAATAAGATGTATTTGTCTCAAAAAAATGTTCATTGGTTATAAATGTGAAATCCATATCGGGATAATTATCAATAATATAATTAACTATCATCTCTTTAAAATATCCTAAAACAATTGTTATTTCATTCACATTATATTGGCCCAGCGCATCCAGTTGATGGCTTAAGATCGGTTTACCACCAATATCTATTAAACATTTTGGTATTTTTTCTGTAATGGGGTATAAACGTCTTGCGACTCCTGCAGCTAAAATAAGACCTTGCATAAACTTAATAAAATTACAGGAAATGATTACAAGTTCATAATGGGATTACAGTAAAGCGAGATAAGATTAATTCTAATTATGGATATTGCTGTAGGCATTCCAAATCTGAGTACTGCTAATTGTATTCAGACATATCATCGGTTCCAAAGTATTGCCGCATATATTATCTCCGCACGGACTGCAATGCACATTCGCGGTAACTACTTGGGTTAAGTTACCCAAAGGGCAAGTCTTTTCTGGATCTCCAGCGCCAAACAACGAAATGGTTGGTATATCAAGATCTGCTGCAATATGCCCCAATCCAGAATCAGCAGCAATAACTGCCCGGCATTGGGAAATTAAGGCAATACTTTCGCGCAAGGTATGTTTTCCACAAAAAGAAATAACCTTATCATATCCAACTTGGGCAATAATTTCTTGCGATTTACTCGCATCCCTCTTTTCTCCTATGATTACAAATTGTTTGTCATCCGCCAATTTATCTTTTAGGATTTCATTCCATTTTTCAATTGGAACAGAACGTGATTTTGCGACACTGCCTATTAATAAACCAATTGGATCATTTACATTATTTTCTTGCAAAATATTATCGGCCCATTTTTTTTCTTGATCGCGAAGCGTAATGCCCACATGTTGAAAATTCTGCGCTTTCTCACCGTTTTGTAATAAGTATATAAATTTTTCAGAACGATGGATTGCCTCATTTGGCAAATTGATTCGATCAGTAAGAAAAGCTTCTCTCATCTGGCCAGCGAATCCTATTCTAACGTTGGATCTTGAAAACCATGCTATAATGGCGCTACGAAATGATTCCGGTAACACGAAAAATATATCCAAATTTAACTTCTGTAAACTTCTACCGGTTTTGATCGTATTGAATACACCATTTAATTCATTTTTCGGTACCGGTAAAACTTTATTTATAAGCGGATGGTTATCATAAATATCTGCTACCCAATCTTTGGCAATAACAATCAATTCATCACTAGCATATTTTTTACGCAGCTGTCCAATAAATTTCAGTGCCATCACTGCGTCACCGACCCAATTTGGGGAATAGATACCGATGTTCATCTTACTTGTAGTTCCTTTTCGATCGCATCCAGAAGTCTGCTACTGGCCTTACCGTCTGTTTTATAAAGATATCTCTCGCCGGCATCAACGCGCACCTTCGACATTTCATCCGGGTATTCTATAGCGTGATATACTAATCCATTGAGCTGTGCAGGTTCATTTATCCTGTACACAAAATCGATTGCATCAAATCTATCTAAATCAAGCTTGCGTTTAAATCGTCGTTTAAAAATGCGATGCTTAAAACGGATTGAAAAACATTCAGCCATAATTATTGGTCTATCCAAGGGCAGGAATTCAAAAATAGTGGAAGATATATCAGAAATCAATAAATCGGAAGCTAGCATATAAGGGATAACATCAATGTCAAAGGGCTGTGCTAAAAAACTATTTTTTAAATTATCTGTTACTGTACGAATTAGCACACTCTGATATTGATACCGTTTTTGAAACCAACTGAAGTTGTGCAATTTAATGATCAAATTAAACTCACTGGAAAACTGTGCTAACTCAGGACTGATTTTTTCTATGGACGAAGGATAAAAAGAAGGTGCATACAATACAGTCTTCTTTGTTGGGTCTAAACCTAATTTATCTAAAATATCTGCTTGCGAATTATCGTATTCTATTAATGGATCACATTTTGAATAACCAGTTAAAACAAGATTCTTTTGTCCTTGTTTTTGCAATATATCATATCGTTCCTTCGATTCGACAACACGAATATCAATTCTATCAGAAATATCACGATAATATGTTTGTTTTAAGCCTATTCCATGGTAAACCATAATAGCCAGGGTGTTAGGATCAGCTATCTGCTCAATTTTACCAACGTTACCAACAATAATAATTTGGAATTTTCTTTCTTTGAGCTTTTTCACCCTGGTAGTCTCATTGATCGCAGTTATGGTTGAGATTTCATTTTCCTTACACACATCGGAAAATATATCTCTTTCTTCCAATGGCATTGTAAGAGGTATAGAGGCATAAATTTCATACCCCCCTCTATTTTTCATTTCCTTTATTATTGGGAAAAAACTTGGCAAATAATATGCACGATGACATTCAAAGAGTATGGAAGCCAAGTTATCCTCCTCTACTTAAACGTTTTAAGATTGCATCGCGAATGCGCACGGAAGCTTTCCCATCGAGCTTATAAAGCATTTCTTGTTTATACTGGGATCGTTTTTCGTCATTCGGGTCATGATTGAAAAATGCTGTTTGAAGAGCATTCGGTAATTCTTTAGGCTCTTCCAGTTGAATACAAAAATCTGTCATTCCTTCACTCATCTCTTCATTTAATCTTCTTTTGTAAAGCCGGTAAGGAAACAAACGATGGGATAATCGTAATTTATAAAATTTCGCCAGTATGACTGGTTTATCAATCGCCATCATTTCATAAATTGTGGAAGACGCTTCAGTTATCAATACATCAGCAGCGGAATAGAACGGCACAATGTTGTAAACTTCAGGCCCCAGAAAACGGACATGGTCATATTCACTTTCCATCCGTTTTGCAAGGTCAATTTGTCCTTTGAATTTTATACCAGCAAAATTCTTCAAGAAAAAGGCCCATAGGTGCAATTTGATAATCAAATTATACTTTTTTGTATTTTCTCCAATTGACGTACCGAATTCCTCCATGGAACTGGGATAAAATGTAGGTGCATATAATATCGTCTTTCGCTGGGGATCAAGCCCTAGTCTTTCCAGCACTTTTTGCCGCGGGCTCACCAAACCATTAAAAATAGGGTCCAGTTTAGCAAAGCCGGTCAGTATTAGGTCTGTTTCTACATTATGTTTTCGTAATTGTTCTTTACGTAATGGTCCCTCAACAAATCGTAAATCCAACCGAGGATGGTTGTCCAACCAATAGGATGGTTTCACGCCGATACCATGATAAATCATCCCCACAATTGTTGATTCTGGTACAAATTTATCTAATTCATATCGGGACCATCCACAAATGAAAACGTCTGGCTTTGATGATTTTATTTGTTTTGCACGATCATCTTCATTATCACTGAAAATAACCTGATTATTTTTTGCTTTAAGTATTTTTTGAATTAATTCATATTCAGGCTTTTTTATTTCTGCTGACACAGTAAGTGTCACATTGAATCTATCATCACTGGATAGAAGGTCTATTACTGGTTCAAATTGGGGGAGGTGGTATAAATGGTAGACATCAAAAACGATATGAAAAGGTGAAGATTCTGCCATGACTTTTATTCTAAATATTTAATTCAATAGATTAACTTTTTTCAGACCGATTGTAAAAATTTAGTGATCCGTTTAGTAGATTGTCCATCATTGAAATAAAAACATTCGTCAAGCATACTTTTATAAGATTCTGGATTATGGTTTTCAAAAGTATTATTCACAAAATCTGATATGCTTGAAGATTCATTGTAAACAGTCGCAATTGTTTTTATATCCATTGTGGATGGCATTTCGTGCAAATCCGTATAATTGTTGTCTAAAATAACAATCGGGTTTTTCGTTATCAAATATTCGTAAGTAATTGAAGATGTATCACTAATTAATAAGTCTGAAACAGCAATATCGTACATAGTATCATTGGTTAATATATTTGCCGGATTAGATATATAAACATTATCAATTTCTCTTTTTTCAAGCCACTTTTTCATTCTGGGGATATATTTTCTGTCAAAATAATGTGGTCTTATTATTAGCGAATAATCTTTGGAAAGCTGTCTACTGAAATTTTTGAAATATAAGTGTAATGTACCATTACCCCATTTCCAAGTTGGTGCATATAGTATAATTTTTCGTGTTAAATCTTTCACGCCCAAATACTTTAAATATTGACCTTTATTAATATCTCCATTAAATAATTCATCAAACCGGGGATTACCAATTTTAATTAATTTTTCTTCCGGAATATGTATACCACTATCATCCAACTTTGCCATGTGCTTTTTCCCTGTAATGAAATGAAAATCATACGTAGTTAGTGTTTTTACTGAACCACCATACTTTTTATCTCCTGAACCATGACCCATAAAAATTTTTATACATCCATTATCTGAACAAATTATAGGTGTATTACTATATGAAATGATCACACCCTTCAATCCAGTTAATTTTTTAATATTTTTTAAAAAAACTTTTGGGGGTTTTTCAAAAATAGAATCAATTGAATTTTTTCTCTGACTTTTCCGACAATACCATTTTAGCCGTAATTTTCGATTTAGTTTTCGTACAAGAAAAAAGCCACCCAATTGTTTATATAATTGTATTGCGAATGATAACTGGTAAACTTGATGCGAATAATAATAGATATTCATCGATCTGCTAAAAAGATATTGGAATTATGATGAAAAAGTGTTTTTTAAATAATGTACAGCTTCTGGTGTATCTATATCCAACCAGAAAGAATTGCCAATATTTACACCACCCATTTCCCCAATTTTTATTAGCTTTTGGCATGCCTCTGAAATACTGAATTTTCCCGATCTTCTTGCATTTTCTAAAGTTTTAAAAAATGAATATTTGAATTTAAATACACCGCAATCTATTGCATCAAAATAGTCTAATGTTTTGGACATTCCTGTTATTTTTTCTTTGTTATTCTTTTCAACCGTTATTTTCATTCCATCATCTATATCAAAAATGTCATCTTTATTAAAATCCAAAGCAACACATGCGGTATTATTTGCTAAGTTAATTTTCATAACTTGTTCCAATAGATCAGGGCCGTAAAAATGATCACTCATAGAAACAATAAAAGTTTCATGTGCTGAAATTGTATCTTTAGCAGCAAGTATACTCATTCCATTTTCAAGCTTCCAATTCGGATTATAAACCGTTTGAATATTTAGGTCCATTCCCAAGTTGTGTATAAAGCCTTCAATTTCTTTGGTTTGATAACCGGTGACTACAACTACATCTGATATTCCTACATGTAGACAATTATCAAGTAATGTTTCTAATAGAGTTCGTCCGTTAATTTTTAGTAAAGTTTTAGGCAAGTCTTCTGTAATACTTCGGATTCTTTTTCCTTGTCCCGCGGCAATAATGACCAGTTTCAATAGAAATTATTCCTCGTAGTAATCCAAACCCAAATGAGTAATCAAATCTTCATCCATCAGGTGCCGTAGAGTATTTTTCAATTTTGCCAACTGCACAAATAGATCATGTTCTGGATACAACTCAGGTAATGTCATGGGACTCTTAAAGTAAAACGAAAGCCATTCCTGAATACCTTTCATTCCGGCTCGCTGAGCTAAATTAAGAAATAATACTAAATCCAAAACAATCGGAGCTGCCAGAATACTATCCCTACACAAAAAATCAATCTTAATCTGCATTGGATAACCAAGCCAGCCAAAAATATCAATATTATCCCACCCTTCTTTATTGTCTCCGCTCGGAGGATAATAATTAATCCGCACTTTATGGTATAAATCTTTATAAAGTTCAGGATTCAATTCTGGCTGCAAAACGGAATCGAGTACGCTTAACTTGCTTTCTTCTTTTGTTTTAAACGAATCAGGATCATCAAGAACTTCACCATCTCTGTTTCCAAGAATGTTTGTTGAAAACCAACCGCGAATACCAAGTTGTCTCGCTCGAAGTCCAGGGGCAAGAATAGTTTTCATAAGTGTTTGTCCTGTTTTGAAATCCTTACCGGCTATAGGAGTATTTTTCTCTAATGCTAATTCACTCAAGGCCGGGATATCTACACTTAGGTTGGGAGATCCGTTTGCATAAGGAATGCCCATTTTCAATGCAGCGTAAGCATAAATCATACTAGGTGCAATACCCGGATCATTTTTTTTAAGTCCTTCCTCAAATTTTTTAAGGGATGAATGTACATCTGAAGGTTCTAAAAATATTTCCGTACTTCCACACCATATCATCACATTATCGGTTACGTTATTTTCTGAGTTAAATGAATAAATATCATCCATGATTTGTTTAGCCAAATCCATTTTATTTTTTCCATTTTTCACCCAATCACCGTCAAGTTTTTTCACATATTTTTTATCGAAAACTCCCTTCATGACAGTATAGTCTTCAAGGGGTTTCCGAACAGAATCAATTAATGTCTTTTCCAAAACACCATTTCGAAGTGCAATCTCGTATAAGTTTTCCTCGTTAATATCCCAACCACCAAATACTAGATTATCAAAATCAAAAAGTGGTACAAAATCCTTTATTATAGGACTACGATTTTCAGTTCGTTTTCCTAAACGTATCGTTCCCATTTGTGTCATACTTCCGATGGGTTTAGCTATTCCCTGTTTAATGGCTTCTACGCCGGCAATGAATGTACTGGCTACAGCTCCCATACCAGGTATTAAGACACCAAGTTTTCCTTTAGGTTTTAATAATTTCATGTTTTACACCTATAATAAATTATTCATTTTCACTATCTATAAATTGTAGTTTATATAATCTACGATAAACCCCATCCTTCTGATACAATTCTGAGTGTTTACCCTTTTCAATTATACGACCCTTTTCCATTACTATAATCTTATCTGCATTTCTTACTGTTGATAATCGATGGGCAATTACAAGTACTGTTCGGTCTTTCATGAGTTGTTCAATCGCCTGTTGAACTAGTTGTTCTGATTCTGTATCCAATGAGGATGTTGCTTCATCTAAAATTAGAATAGGAGGATTTTTTAGTATTGCCCGCGCAATGGCAATACGCTGTTTTTGTCCACCTGATAATTTCACTCCTTTTTCCCCAATTACCGTTTCAAAACCCAACGGCATATCTTCGATAAATTCAATTGCATTTGCCATTTTAGCAGCGGCAGCAATTTGATCTCTATTAACATTTTTTAATCCATATTGAATATTGTTCTTTATAGAATCATTAAATAGAATCACTTCCTGTCCAACGATTCCTAACAAGTCCCGTAATGATTTGATCTTTATGTCCCTGATATCTTGCCCATCAATGGAAATAGCCCCCTCTTGGACATCATAAAATCGAGGAATTAAATCAGCAATAGTAGATTTGCCGGCACCACTAACTCCTACCAGCGCAACAACAGAGCCTTTAGTTAATGAGAAACTTATATCCTCCAATACGTGTTCTTCCTCATCATTATATTGAAAAAATACATGATCAAATTCAAGATTCTTGTTAAATGCAATATCTTCAATTGCACTATCGCTATCTATTATGGCTGGTTTAGTATCTAAGATCCCAAAGACTCGTTCGGCGGATGCAGCTCCAACCTGTATTTCTGAAAATACATTACTCAATGACCGTACCGGTTGTAAGGCAGAAAACATTATTAAAATAAAACGGATAAAATCTTCAGATGTAAGTCCCTGGGCATTTAATACTTCTTTACCACCTATCCATAAAAGGGCAATGCCAATTATTACTCCCAATGTTTCTGTGATCGGAGGGGCAAGGCTGCGTAGCAGGGCCCTACGGAATATCAAATGGTAGTAGTTTTTGGTCTCATTGGTATATCGGTCAATCTCATAATCCTCCATAGCAAAAGCTTTTACTACACGCATGGATGTTAATGTTTCAGTAATGATATTAGTGATTCCCGCAATTTTTGCGGCAGTACGACGTGATTTTCTGCGAATAGATCGACTAATATTAACGATGACAAATCCAGCAAGAGGAATAATTGTTATAGCGATCGCAGCTAATTTCCAGTTTATGATAAATAATAAAGATGTAAATGCCAAAATATTGATCGGTTCAACAAATATGCGCTGGAAACCGGTTGTCAGTGCTTGCCTCATGTTGCCTACATCGTTGACCACTATTGAAGTGAGTTCACCACTTTTTTGTTTATCAAAAAACGAGAGTGATAATTTATGAAATTGTATATACAGTTTATCACGCAGTTCAGTTATCAACCGAAATTGTACAACAGTAAGCGTAATATTTTTTATATAAAGAAATACATTTTTCAGTAAAAAAATGATTAAAATACTAACGCATAACATTTTCAATGTTTCTTTTGCGGTGTCTCTAAGAATTAATCCATTTGTCCAGTATTTTAACTTTTCATTTAGTGTCAGGAATGACGATGATTCGAACTGTGCTTGTTCAGTTACCAGCTTGTTGAAGTCAGACAATATATTATTAATTAATGAGGCGGTTAACCATACTGACATGCTATTTAACGCTACGTAGATAAACGCTGTGATCGTTGATGCCACCAGATATGGCCAGTACTTAATTACTAACTTGAACAGGCGTTTATAAATAGAATTTTCCATCCGTAAAAATATCTGATTCCCTGCAATCAGTGGTCAATTGAAGTGAATATAAGTTTATTATTATTATACCGCTACGCTTGTTTCCAAACCATTTTTTTATGGCTGATACCACCTTCATAGAAATAATCGCCAATAGGCTGAAACCCAAACTTTTTATAAAATAAAATAACATGATCTTGTGCATGCAGATACACCACAGCTTCATTTATTACTTGTTCTAGTATGAACTCTACCAATGCCCGACCCACACCGTAGGTTCTTTTTTCTTTTAATACGGCGAACCTTTCCAACTTTATTCCTTTAGTTGTTTTTCGCCACCGGGCGGTACCAACAAACTGGTCATCTAAAGTAGCTAATAAATATCTTGCTGATTCTTCAAACTGATCTACTTCCACATGTTGCGGTACCTTTTGTTCCACAATAAATACTTGGTGACGAATGTCCCGAACGATTTCCATTTCTTCATTATTCGCAACGATTCGAACTTTTATATCCATGATATAATTTTACCTTATCCAATAGTTAAAAACAAAGATGGTTTGAAATTCCGTTTTTACTTTCCAAATTTGATATATGCGATATAAAAGAAAACAAATCATCATCGTTGGCGACCGAGTCCTGATTCAACCGGATACTGACGAGAAAAAATCAGCTGCTGGTCTCTACCTTCCGCCCAGTGTTATTGAAAAACAGGACGTACACGGAGGTATTATCGTTGAAGTGGGCCCAGGCATCCCCGTTGGTAACCCAGATGACAGTTCTGAGGAACCATGGAAAACAAACAACAATGGAGTTATCCGGTATATTCCTACACAAGCAGAAATTGGTGATTATGCATTATTCCTAAGTAAGGCTAGTATTGAAATAAAGGTAGAAGATCAAGACTACCTGATCTTGCACCAATCAGCTATACTGGTACTTATCCGTGATGACCTGAATAGTCTTACAAAATAAAGGATATCATTAAATACGTAAAATCAAACGGTTCTTCATTCTCAATTTCCCAGTATAAAGCATATCCTAGGGACCAGTTTCCTTCCCAAGGTAATTTTCTAGAAAATATTAGATCCAATTCGTCCCCTAATTTTTCATTATAAACAGCATCCGAAAAATTATGGTAATGCAAATTCAGATTAAAACCCAGCAACCCCGATAATTTAGTTTTAACATTCCATTCCTTAAGCCCAATGTGGATATTATCACCAAAATTTTTATGTGCGTCATAATAACCATGCCATTTATGGCCAGCTCCAAATGGTTTAGCAAAACCCTCATAAACCTTAGTAGCTTGATCGTCTCCGGAAATATATTCATTACCAAATGAAACGGCATTGACTATTGGTATAAAATCTAAGTTTATTCCAATATTAACTGCCGTTAATAGCCCGTCAACATTTCCATAGGCTAGACTTCCAGATTGCAAGGCACCTTCTGCTTCCAAAGTAAAGATGAGAAACTGTGTATTCAAACGGGCTCCATAGGTATTACGGTAATAATTTTGTACTCGATTTTCTTCTTTCTGTTTGGCAAGGCCGGTTCTGAAACCATAGATTTCTACTGCGGTACCGCCCAATTTATTTAGCTGATCAATCCTGCGGTCAAAATAAAAACCATCGATAGTTTGATCATAGAGGTCGCTGTCAAATGTTTCAAAGCCTTCGTCATTGATTAAATGAAATAGTCTTAAAGTACCTTTGGGAGTCTTTCTATAGGTTAGAAATCCTTCAAAACTACGGCCAACATTGTTCCAATTACTTTTTGCGATCAACCGCTGCTGACCAAGGGCCAATTCAAACCTGCCTAATTGAACAGACCAATTTCGTTTGAGTATGTTATTAACATGCAAGTATACCTGATGGAAGGAAGGCATTGTTTCATCTTTTTTTGTAAGTCCAGGATTATTAGAGGAATTTCCAAGAATTCTGGAATCCTGCAACTGAAGATTCATAGAAACTGGTCCATTGATCAATTTGAAAAATATTCTGCTACGCAAAAGTGAATACGTTGAAGGATCATTATTGGTTTCTGTACTAGCAACTAAGCTAGTACGGTCTTGCATCATGCGATACCTGAATTCAGCTTGCCATTCCAATTCGGACGCACTTAACAAGTACGGACAAATAATAATTAAACTGAATATTGTTATTTTTATTTTGGGCCCGTCCAGATTATAGGATAAATAGATTCGCCGAAAATACCGACATTACTGCTGTAAAATAATTTCAGATCATCTTTTGTGAATGGTGCCTGCGCTGAATTGCCTTCATTAGTATTTCCGAAATAATTTGATCCATATTCTACAATGGATGTTTCATGGCGGACAATTCTTACCGGGTGCACACCAGCCTTAATAGCGGCAATCATATCGGTGTCAGCATCTCCATAAAACAAATCCAGTTTAAAGCGTTTCATCAAGCGATGTTTAGTTGTAAACCGCTTCCCCTTTATAGTCTCTTTCGGAGAAAAAAAGAGGTTTTTATTTACTTTAACAGAAAATCCAAGTCCATTTGACAAAAATTCAGCAAGAATTTTTCCTTTGGGGCCAGGCCTTGCCGTAATAAAAAAGACATTATGGCCATTACTACGAAAATAATCTACTAATTCAACAGTAGGGGTAATGAACACTGAAAAATCTTTATCATGGGAATTTATCCAACTATAATCTACTGGATCACGCTTATCATCGGGTAAACTCAAAAACACATCCCTAGAAAACAAAATTGTATCATCAACATCAAACCCCACATTTAATATTCCTGGCTGAGCTACAACCAGCGACAAATAAAGGATATAAACCACTGCGCGTTTCATATTAAATATTACGTGAATTATTCGCTTAATTCTAGGGATACAGGGCAATGGTCTGAACCCATAATTTCATCATGGATATCCGCATCTACTACATTATCCAAAAAACCTTCATTAACAAAAAAATAATCGATCCGCCATCCCACATTACGCTCACGGGCACCAAATCGATAAGTCCACCAGGAATAGCGCTCACCTTCCGGGTGAAATAACCGAAATGTATCTATCCATCCATTTTCTACATACATATCAAGCTTTTCTCTTTCAATTGGCATAAATCCAGACGTATTAACATTTTGTTTGGGGCGAGCCAAATCTATCGGGTGATGGGCTGTGTTCCAATCACCAGTAACTACCACGTTATTCCCCGATTCAACCTGTTCACTAATAATGGGAAGAAGATCATCATAAAAATCCAGTTTATACTGCAGGCGTTCATCATCTTTCTGGCCGTTGGGGAAATAAATATTATATAGCAGAAAATTCTCGTGTTCTGTCAACAAAACACGACCTTCAGCATCGTAGCGTTCAATACCAAGGCCTTCTTGTACGTATAAGGGCTCTTCTTTACAAAAAGTTGCTACACTGCTATAGCCTCGCTTCTTACCTGAGTGCCAATAGGTATGGTATCCATGATCAGTAAGAATCTCTGAAGTCAGCTGATCAACATGGGCTTTGGTTTCCTGCAGACAAAGTATATCAGGATGTGTCTGCTCGAGCCAATCCAAGAAACCCTTTTTTACTACTGCTCGGACACCGTTAACATTCCAGGAAATAAGTTTCATTGTTACAGATAGTTTAGGCCATGATAGGAAAAAATACGATCATTTTTCCAGCATTGAACAAGGTTATGGGATCATGGGTATCCAGTGACGGTCTATACCGACTGAGCCAAATACACCAATTCCACCATCGATACCAAAGCTGCGGCCGGATCCACCTTCACCAATGGTTGAACTGGAAAATTCCACTTCTCCAAATTTGATAAAATAATCAAAATAATTATTGTCCATACTCATTAGATTAAGCGACAATAGATCTTCATCCCATTCCTGATCATAACTCTCTTCGCAAATATCCCGGCGATATGTCCATGATGCTTCCTCGGGTTTTATGATATTTTCTTGCCAAAGACCGCAGCTGAATCCGTCACCATAGTAATAATCGTAACCAAAATAGCCCAAATAATTACCTACATTCATAATCTGGTAATTATCAGCCATGGGCTGCCAGGTGATTTCCATGGTCTGGTCAAGTTGAAAGGTATCGGGCAATCCTTCCGTGAAGATTTGAGCCATTGGCGGAACGATCGTTTCCCCAGTAATGCTAAGTCCCCCTGGTGTGGTTACATTCAATGTCCAGGTTTCGCCTGGCTGGGGATTGAGATCATTTCCAGGATAAAGATATACTTGCTGAAAAACTTGGTCCTCATCCCAGAAAAAGTCTGTATACTCGAAAATATATTCATTCATACCATTGCTGACGATTACTTCCGCATCCCTAACGATAAATCGGGAAGTGTAATCAATAAATACACCACCACCAATTGTATCCCTGATCAGTGAATCAGCTGCTTCTTCCATATCAAGAGTGCGGTGTACTCTTACAAAACTGG
>ENA-UPTF01000519-UPTF01000519.1-marine-metagenome-genome-assembly--contig:-NODE-519-length-27009-cov-4.408770_pt1 | contig 27009 bp, 13 predicted proteins | sample MGYA00238166_ERZ767019 | MGnify/ENA primary metagenome ERZ767019 (study PRJEB28930, sample SAMN06266391) | marine metagenome | isolation source: Sea water from 250 m depth | place: Atlantic Ocean | study... | reverse complement strand
AACTATACCGAATCTTTTTGGAATACCCAATCGCAATGGATCACCCATACAGTTAATATTCCCGCATCAAGCGGAACAGCAAACACAAAGATCCGTTTCGAATATGATACTATAGATGGATGCTGTGGATGTAGTGGTGGGTGGTTCGTCGATAATATTCAGTTCCCACCTACAGGTGGATGTGAACAGACAGGAAGTGAAGAAACCAGTGGTGGCGGTAGCGTGGAAGGTGCCTTTACTCTGCAACATGGAGAGAATACAAATAATAGTACACGGAGCTGGAACTTTAATCTGAGCGGGGACGCAGAATCAGATGACCAGATAATTGTAACACAGATCTGGGTCAGAGGTGATTTTAGTGGATCCAATGAATATTTAAGCAATGTTACCATTGGCGGGCACAACTTTGGAACAATGTATGGTGCCGGAGATGATGGGACCTGGGACCTTGAATTCAGTGGTAGCCAGAATGTAAATATGAGCGGTACGAGTGTGAGTGCCAGTGTCTATCCTTCTTCAGCTATTAATTATACTCCTGGTGGTGCAAGTTATTGGTGGGAGATAAAGGTTGAATTTTATCAAGAACCAGAAGAAGAGACAGACGGTGGCTCTTCCGTGCTAACTCTCAATAGTTCCAATATAACACTTTATAATGAATACGTTGATAGTACCATACAAAATGGTAATGATATTATTTTTAACAATTGTACGGTCAATGGTCCCGGAAAAATATTAGCATCAGGTGATATCACATTTAATTCAACAACATTATCAGGGAATATTGAAATAATTTCAAATGGTCAGATATCTGTGGATAATGGTTCGACCTTGGGAACAGGAATTTCAAGCTTGAATAATGCTGTTATTCTATATAGTACTGCAGGGTTTAGCACCGATAATAGTACAATATATGGACTATCTATAAATACAAGTGGCACCACATCGATCAGCAATAATACAAACTTTTACGGAGCGATCTACAGCCTGGCCCAAACGTGCAACGTTTCGGGCTCATCATCTATCGTGGGTTCATTAGTATCAGCCTACGGAATCAGTTTATCAAGCAGCACTATCTCTAAGGGTTCGCTACCACCAATTTTTGGTACACCCTATGGTTTTCAGTCAATGATCATTCCTGGATCATATCTTGAGTACTAGGATAGTGAATCAATTATGTCTTTAGACCTATATTCCCTATAATGTAATCTGACACATTTATGAAAAAGATAATTGCTACCATCTATATTTTATTTTTTGCATTTTCTCAAAATTATAGAGGGGAAATGACTGAATTAATTGGTGAATTCAATTATGAATTCAATGATATGGAAACCAATGAAGAAGCAATGATGAACTGCCAGCGCAGGGCTATAATTAATTCTCTTGAAAACTATTATTTATCATTAGAAACACAACATATCCTTAAACCATCAGAAATAGATTGTTTAATACCGAACTTGCTCAATATAGATATAATAGAAAAAATAAGCTCAAATACTTCGTTATTCTTAAGGATTACGGCAACTTTTGATAGTCAAAGTTTGAGCGAATGTCTTATCTGACCACAAGAATAATTTCTACATAATCCTTCCGAATTTATTCAAATAGAGCATGACTCTTTCCGAAGATAAAATGTAATTTAACGTGTCAATTTGCGCCCGTTTAAATAGTAATTTTGTTAGTAATAAGGAAGTAACATGGAATATGTAATAGCGATCGGATTCATAGCAGTGGTATTTGGCACCCTGTTACTGTTTGCCCCAAATAGCATTCTATCCCTCGAGCGAAGAGCAAATCGCATTTATATGACCGACCCAACATTCATGCAGTATCGTGTTCCATTCGGGATCGGTCTATTCTTGGCAGCTCTATTCATCATCTACTCATTGATGAATGAGTCCACTGAGTATTTTTGGGTGCTTGGGGTCATAGCACTCATTTTCAGTGTATTGCTGCTGCTTACACCAAAAACGATCTTCTCTCTTGAGCGAGCGGCAAATCGAGTGTATATGACGGATCCAACATTCATGAAATACCGTGTCCCGTTCGGAGTATTCCTGTTGGTCTCGGGTGTGTTCATGATATATGCATCAATTGGCTACTTTTAAATAACGAACAGGAATTGCTGTGGAACTCTTTGAATCCATTGGTCTGAAAGCCGACCCCTTTACCACTTCACCGAATCCCGACCTATTCTTCCCGGCCAAAGAACATAAACAATGTCTTGAAGGTTTAGAACTCGCTATCCGGATGCGGCGAGGATTGTCCGTGGTCAGGGGTGGTATCGGTACCGGAAAGACGACCATCAGTCGCAAGCTGATCCAGAACTTTAACACAGATGAAGATAAGAATTTTGATTTTTATCCTATACTGGATCCAAAGTTCGAGTCAGAGCTGGTATTACTTCAGCATCTGGTAGATCTTTTTGGCATTGAGGACGAGGCAGGTGCTTCTGTCCAGGAGTGCCGCAACCAGATAGAGCATCACCTGATCAATGTAGGTGTTGAAGAAGGACGCGTTCTGGTTCTAATTATTGATGAAGGCCAAAATCTCAAGGGTGAATTCCTGGATGTATTTCGTACCCTATTGAACTTCGAAACGGATGATTTCAAGCTGTTGCAGTTAGTTATTTTTGGTCAACCCGAAATGACGTCCATTATACACGAATATCCGAACTTCGAAGATCGAATCACATTCAATTTTGAGCTTGGACCATTGGACCTTGAATCAACTACTGGTGTCATCAAGCACAGACTCAGCGTGAGTGGCGGTGGAAATAAAGAATGGTTCTCTGATGAAGCAGTGAAGGCCATCCACCAGCACACGCAGGGATATCCTCGGAAAATAAACAAGCTATGCCACCAGTTGCTCTTAAACATGATGAGCGAAGAAGCTGATTCTATCTCACTGATGATGGTAGAGAGTACTATAGGAGGGAAAGCTCCCACTGGGTTGATCGAATCTGAGGAGCCCGAAGAAGCGGAGACAGACACAACGGAAGAGACCGTGGTCGAAGAAGTAGTTGATGAGAAAAAAGATGTGGCGGTCAATAAATTGTTCGATATTCTCCGTAAAGGTGGAAAGAAAGAGACTGGTAAGATCGGTGAAGATGTCACCGAGGACGATATCATAGGTGATCTTTACGGAGATCAGGATGATGATGATGATGATGATGATGAGCTTGAAGAAGAGATCATTGAAGATGAAGAAGATGGAAAGTGGTTCTGGAGTCGGAGAAAACGCCAGTCCAAGTATATAGGTTCCTACCCTCCCAATGTAGGAGCTCCTGCCTTAAAAAAAGAAAAGATTCTTATGGGTGTGGCCATGGACCAGGGATATATCTATCTGGTGGTTATCCAGGACAAGGGTGGTGTTAAAAGCTTTTTAGCCGGAGATGCGTTCCCTTGCAATAAACCGAAGCTGGATCCCAAACGAAACCCTACTGGCTTCTCTGTCGCCATTAGCAAGGCACACGATCAACTGGTTAAAAAGATAGAAAGAAAAGGTAATGTCAATGGCAGTACGATAAAAAAAATAAGTGCAGGATGTCCTATTGCTCTTACTCTCAATAATGTATCATCTGTATTAAAAACCGTAGAGGTACCGCTCGAAAGTAAGAAAGACCGGGATATGATCATCGAATATGATGCAAAAAAGAATCTACCCTTCAATGCGGATGATATCATCTACGACGCAATAGAACTGGACCAGGGTAAGAATATCATTGGTGTAGCAAACGCTGACTATATTGATACTCCTGCCAAGATCTTATCGGATAAGAACTGGGACATAAGGATCTGGACGCCTGCCGCACAAACGATCTTGAATGTTTTCCGCTGGAACTATCCTGAAAAAAAACATGATATAGTTCTGATCTTTCATATCGGTGAGATCGAAAGCTTTCTGTTTGGTTATAATCAAGGACATCCGGATGCTATCGTTCCGTTAGACCTGGGCATTCAAAATCTAACGGACGCCTGGAAATACAGGGCAAAGGTATCAAAGGCCAAATGGTACAAGCGCGATTATTGCAGGGTCCCCCCTTCTATTTTGCGGTCCGATGATAAAAGTGATCCATATAAACAAAAAAAACCACAAGATGATGCTATGCGCCCAACCATTGAGAGCTGGGACCAAGAACTGGAAAGAGCCCTGAATAGTATGACACAATCCTTCCCTGTTGATAATGTTTCTGAGATATTTCTTAGTGGATGTGCCAAAGAAATAATGTTCCTGGATGAATATCTTGAATCACAGTTTGATGTACCCGTGAATTTTATAGACCCAATAAAGAATATAGCGTTTCACCCCAGTGAGGATGAGCGTGAGAATTTTGATCTGTCCAAGCCAGCATTGACCACAGCTGTCGGAGCAGCGCTAAACCTGAGCAAATCGGTCAACCTATTGCCTGACAGGTTCAAGGAAGCGGAAACATTCAGACTTGGAAATAGATTTGGGATCCCCATTGCGGCAACCATCTTACTAAGTATCACCATACTATCGGGATGGACATCCTATAATCATGATAACATAGAGACCGATCTCAATAGGATACGGTCACAGGCAAAGAATATTGAACCTATAAAGGCCAGTTTTGAGACGTTCTCTTCAAATAAATATACAACCAAGGAACAGTTAGCGATCATAGATGAGGATTCGGAACTTTCCAGATTAACTATCACCATAATGCGATTTTTCAGCTATAATTCTCCGAAAGAGGTCACACTGGATCTTATCTCATTTCAAAAAGGTTGGGAGCGAAAGGATTGGATCCATATTGGAAACTCTCTCGAGCAAGTGATCACCATTGTGGACGAGGACAAACACTATGCACGTATCACTGGCTCAATAGTGGCCAACCCGGCCCTTAAAGAAAGATATTTCTCCAAGTTCATCAATCATATAGAAGTGTCAGGACTTTTCAAGAAAGTCGATGTTATCAATAAAAAAACGACGACCGGAATGGATATTGATAATATGAGCTTTGAACTGAAGTGTGAGCTGTGATGCAAAAACAACGCAACCTGTTCATAGGGACCATTGCATTTGTCATAGTGGCCACTCTCTGTTGGTATTTGATATATTATAATAACTTAAAGAACTCTCTTAACGAGATGACCGCTTCTTATGAGAGAATAGAAAATGAAAACCGAAAATATTCCCAGCTTGAAAAAAAGATCCCGATGATCGAGAAAGAATGGAACCAACTAAAAAATGAATTAACAGCAATGTTAGACAAGATCCCACCGAGTGCCACTTATGATAATATCTCTAAAATGTTATACAGTCTGATCCAACAAAATAACCTGGTCATCCTTACCTATAATGAATCTGTAGTGGCTATCGATGAAAAGGAGATCGTGATCCCGGATACAAAAGAAAGATTGGTGATCGAGAAATATCCAATTGATATTGAACTACAGGGAAACTTTCTGAATTTTGGAAACTTCCTTGATCAGCTTAGTTATACCAATTATCACTTAACGACCAGTAATATGCGTGTTGCCCAGAACAAGTATAATGATGACCAGGATATCTCTTTTATCTCATATATTTATACAAAGAGAGAGGCTGAGGATCTGAGCTATTCTACTACAGATTAATGTGCCCTATGTCCAATATTTCCTTTCAAATTATATTTTAGATCTAAAAAAAATATTTTCCACCAGTTCGATTGTGATTTAGATTAAATTAATAGTCACTATGACCCCAAGACTTAGATTACTTTTAATGGGTTTGGGACTTTCTATGGCCGTCCTAATCTTTGATCAAATAAATAATTACAGAGTAAAAAGCTCCAAAAAAGCATCCAGAGCAAGGTCCGCACCTAAAAAACAGGTTATCACTAAAAAAGAAGAAGCACCGGAAACAGTGATTGTGAGCACGCCAAGAGTGAGCAATGATCAGAGAAGATCGGCCCAAACTTCACAGCTTGTTGGCTGGCAACGAAATCCATTCAGCAATTTCTCTCTGTCAACTGAGAGCAATACTGAAGTAGGGTTCAATAGTGAAAAGAATATTGAGGCAGATAAATCCATCCTTTTAAAAAATCTAGAAAGATATAATGTTGAGATCGTTGCGGAATTCAATAATGACAAGGTCGTTCTAATTGATGGTAAACGGTTTCGGCAAGGGGAATTTTTAAATGAAATTTTGATCGAGACCATTGAAAATGATCAGATCACATTTAAAATGGGCAACACTCGGGTCATAAAATCAGTGGGTAATTAAATGAACAGAATATTGTTCTTTTCCTTATTGATCTCATTCTCTATGACCATCAATGGACAACAAAGCTGGACCGATCCCGCATACTCTATCATAGACCCATCTGCGCAAGAGAATGAGCGCTATCGGCTTCAGGATAAGATGTCCATCAATTTAAAGAACTCGGATATTCGCAACGTACTGACCATGATCGGTGAACTGACCGGTTTGAATATCGTTATAAGTCCCAATATTGAGGATACGATATCAGCTAACCTTGAGAATGTCACAGTACAAGCGGCACTTGATGCAATATTGAAGCCAAATAACTACAGTTATTTTGTACAAGGGAATATAATTATTGTAAAGGACCTGGATACCCAGTTGATAGGAGAATTGGAATCAGTCGTGGTACGATTAAAATATATCAATTCAAATGATCTCCAAGCACCATTGTCGACCGTATTAACATCTCGAGGTAGCATTCAATCCTTCCTTCCTGTGGCAACAATCTCGGGAACAACAGGGCCCCCGAATATGGCCATTATCTCAGATGTGCAAGAGAATATCTCAAGAATACTAAGCATGGTGAAACAGCTTGATAAACCTATAGCGAATATAAATATCTCGATCAAGTTCATTGAAACACAGTTGGACACATCTAAAGCATATGGTATCGACTGGACCTCTAACCCAGTTCAGTTAGGATCCGCTACCGATAGTGTTAGCTTTCCCATTAGCATGAACAATATCACGATCGCTACCATTAACGCCAATCAATTATCCAATGCCCTACGGATCATGCAGGCCAGAGGGAGAAGTAAATTATTATCAAGTCCACAGGTAACAACGCTGGATAATCATCAGGCACAGACCGAGGTCTCTACTACCGTGTACATAGAAGGCTTGAACACGGGTGCATCATCTGGTGCCGGTGCGACAGGTAATACTAATACGGGAAACTATCCCGGAATGGGTTTTTACGGCAACATGAACACTGTGCAAGAGAAAGATATTGGGATCAAGCTCCAGGTGACCCCCCGGATCAATGAGAACCAGATCATTACCCTATTGGTGGACGCAACAGTAGAAGCATTATTATCCGCTGCCGAGATAACGACAGATAAGCCAAGGTCAACAAAGCGTAGTGTCAAAACACAGGTCTCTGTTTACAATGGTGAAACGGTCATTATCGGAGGCCTGATCGCAGAAAATGTCATTCAGAATAAAAAATACGTTCCCATCCTGAGTGGGATTCCTCTTTTAGGTTACTTTTTCAGAACGACAAGTGTGTCAAAAGAGCAGCGGGAGCTGCTTATGTTCATCACTCCTACGATCGTAGATTAATTTCCGAATATGCAAAAGGACCTACCCTATATCATTATTGCATTCGGAATCGCAATATTGTTCATATTATTATCTATCCTAGATATCTATGATCCTGTTGAGAATAAATTATTGGATGTCCGGTTCAATCAAAGGGGCCGTATCGAGACACGGAATGATATCGCAACACTGGATATAGATGCCCGCAGCCTTCAGGATGAAGGAAGATATCCATGGAACAGAGAGAAACATGTTCCTATGATCAAGGCTGCCCAGGAACATGACATGAGCGCGATCGCGTTCGATATGTTCTTTATTGAGCGGAGCGAGAGGGAGCTGGATATCAAGGGTCTATCCATGGTCCAGGATACCATCCTTTCGCTTGATGAGGTACGCGATCTATTTCCGGACCCGGATAATGAACTGGCGAGTGCCGCAGGAGAAGCAGGTAATGTTTATTTTGCACAAGCTTTCTTCCCACAGCCAAAGAAAAAAATGCCCGTTAAAAAACGGACCGATGTGAAACATTCCAGGCTAATGGAACTAAAAGATAAAGGGTTCTTTAGTATAGTGGACCCGGACGATTTCTCAACGCTGTTCGACTTTTATGATATCGAACCGCCTATCGAAGAATTGATCGAGAACAGCAAGGGTACCTATCTTTTCCAGACCGTGGCAGACCCTGATGGGGTCAGGCGCAAATATCCGCTCATCGGAATCTATGAGAACCGTTTATTCCCCTCGATTGCCTTGGCCATGGCACTGGATCATTTTGGTGTATCATTTGAATCTATCGATATCCGACCAGGTAAATATGTTTCCATACCCCTTCCTGAACCAGACAGCGATGGACGCTCCAGCATAAGCATTCCGATCGATAAACGAGGTCTTATGCAGGTGAACTGGGCCGGAGACTGGGAAAACAATGAGGGCCAGTACGATATCCCACACTATCCTTATTGGATCTTAAAAAAATACCAGCAGACAGAATACAGTAACCATGTTCTTGCCAGGGTCAAAGAACTGACAAACTCTAACCCAGAGATAAAAGGAAATATAAAGGCAATATTCAAGACAGCTGTTGATAAAAAGATAGCAGGAAAAAAATTCATTCTCAATGCTGTTAAGGGATTAGCTCAATCGATCCAGATGGAAAACTATATTCAGAATTACCCGCCCACTAAAACAGGGAGAGATTTTTTTACTAGTATAAATAAGAAACCCATACCCGCGATGCTCTCCCTTTTCAATGAGATCAAGAATGCAAATATCATTGCTGACGTGTTCACCCTTGAGGGTATGGCAGATATTGATGAGCTGATCAAGAGTGAAAAGCTTTTATATGAGCTCCCCTGGAATGATTACCAGTTCTCATCCTTAAGGAAGCTGCAGGATGACCTTGAGATCGCTATAAATAAAACAACAGATGAGACAGATAGAAAATTATATAATAGGTCAAAAGCCCAATTATCCCAGATCGAAAGAAATTTTCTCATTGTTCAAAACCTTTATAGGAATAATAAGATCGAAGAGCAGCGTCCGCTCTTCTTTTTTCCGAACCCGGACCGCATCACGGTGGGTAATCCTAACAAAAAGACCGATAGAATGATCGTACCATTCGAATTCTACGGTAAAAAACTTTTTTATGGTCTAACGGCAGCAGGGACACATGATCTCAACCCTCAACCTTTCAGTGAAAGCTATCCCATGGTCGGGCTGCACGCGAACGCACTGAACACGATACTTGATAACATTTTCATTCATGAAACACCAAAGTTCCTTGTTTGTATCATTCTGGCCTTAGTGGGAGCGTTCCTGGCCTTTGGTGTTCCCAAACTAAGCCCCGTGATGGGAGGTATAACAGTTGTTCTTATCATGGGTATCTATACACTCGCTGGGTTTTGGGTCTTTTCAAGTTTTAATATCTGGCTCGATCTTTTTGGCCCTATATCCACACTCGGTCTTGGCTACCTGGGTATCACGGTCTATAATTATATACAGGAAGAGAAGAATAAACAGTTCCTGAAATCATCGTTTGGTACCTACATATCACCAGAACTTATTGATCAAATGTATGATAGCGGCCAGGAACCAGAGTTAGGTGGTGAAGAAGGCTATCACACAGCCTTTTTTACAGACATACAGAGTTTTTCTGCCTTCAGTGAAAAATTGTCGGCCAGTGACCTGGTAGGACTGCTGAATCATTATCTTACCGAAATGACGAATATTCTGATGGATAATAAAGGTACCCTTGATAAATATATTGGTGATGCGATCGTGGCATTCTATGGGGCCCCTATGGAGGTGGACGATCATGAACTATTGGCCTGCCGTACCGCGATCAAGATGCAGAAGAGATTAGAAGAACTACGAGGAATATGGCAAGAAGAAGGGGAAAGATGGCCGGAGATCGTTCACCATATGCAGAACCGTATAGGGATCAACACCGGCCCTATGGTAACAGGGAACATGGGCTCTGACTCACGAATGAACTATACCATGATGGGGGACACTGTGAACCTTGCGGCTCGCCTGGAATCTTCAGCTAAACAGTATGGTATCTATATCCAGATATCAGAGAGCACATTTAACGCTGTAAGTGAGAAGATCGTGTTCAGAGCGCTGGATTTCGTCAGGGTCATGGGAAAGACCGATCCCGTAAGGGTGTTCGAGCTAATATCAGAGACCGGACAGGAACCGGAACAGTATAAGAAGATCTTACCCGCGTTCCATGAAGCACTTGAACTTTATTTCTCGCAGAAGTGGGAAAAGGCCATTGAAGCGTTCAAGGCAGCTGATGAACTTGAGGAAATGTTCCCTGGACGCAAGACCAATCCCAGTAGAATATATATTCCGCGGTGTGAACATTTCATGACCAATGCTCCTGGTGATGACTGGGACGGGGTCTGGACCCTTACATCAAAATAGGGCATGCAATATACCCGTTCATTCTTACGGTCCTACATTCTCATAACGGTTCTTCTTCTATTCTTTGACGTCAACCATGCGCAAGACCTATTTCTCCTTTCCTCGTGGCACAGTGACAAGATAGATCAGGTACTCGCCAGGAACATCAGTGTAGCGGATATTGATAACGATGGATCACAGGATATCATACTGTCTGGATTTGATGACCTGAACCGGGACGGACTATTCTTAGATATCTATAATGAGATAAGTAATGACACCATTATCGCATTCCAGATTGATGTATTACCCTCTTTGTTCTCTGAAAATACCGGGTTCGCAAAGTTTATAGGTGGGAACGGAGGGATGGACCTTGGTGATTTTGATAGGGATGGCTGGATCGATATTCTATTGCACGGATCCAAAAATCTCTTTTTATCCAAGAACCTGGGTGGAAACTCTTTCTCAACTGAAAATTATATAAGCGATGCTCCATTGATCAATAGCGATCTCAGATGGGGTGATGTGGACATGGATGGCGACCTGGACATTATCCTGGTCGGAGGCTATATGCCCGGTAACGTGGATTACATTCTCAATCTTCTATGGTTGAACAATGGCGGTAGTACTTTCGGTTTAGACGATATTGATCCTAACACGGTCATGCCGGACCTCCATAATGGCGGGGCATCCTGGGGAGATATAGACCTGGATGGTGACCCGGACCTGATAATCAGTGGTCAATCAGTCGACCCTTTATCCGGGGTCACACGTTTATATAAGAATGATCCAATAGGGCGTTTGGCAGAGGATCCGAACCAAGAGCTCCTTGGTCTAAAGGGGACCGCTATCTGTTTTGCGGACCTGGACCAGGATAGTGACCCAGACCTGATCCTCTCGGGATGGAGCCCCCTGGATAATGGTCTTCGTACTATCATCTATGTGAACGAGCCCACAGGCACATTCCGTCCTGCGGAACAGCACCAGCAGATCGATTTTGGGACCGTGTACGGCACGATAGAAGCTTCAGACCTTAATCATGATGGATGGGTCGATATAGCGATCAGCGGGGTGACCGAACACCTCATGATCCCTGATTCAACCTACGATCTTGTCAATGCTGACACAACTGACCTGGGAGACACCCTTAGCGTGGATACACTTTGGCAGGTGACCTTTTATGATAGTGTCATCGCACTGGGAGCAAAGATATTCATTAACGATGGCCACCTAAGTTTCACTGAATCACAATCGTTCCCCGGAGTACGGACCCTGGCATTCTGTAATATAGATCAAGATTCCGGTCCAGACCTGATCCTATCCGGTACATCAGAGATCGGGAACAGGGACAGTACATTCTGCCAGATCTATCTCAACACGACCACCGGATTCAATACCAGGCCTGGGCCTCCAGGCGTGCTTGAGGCTTTTGCCGTTAGTGATCGTGCAATATTCAACTGGAGCCCTGGGACCGATGACCACGACCCAGAGATAAGCCTGAGATACAACGTCCGTATCGGGACAGCTAATGGAACATTCGATCTTTTATCATCTGCGGTACCGTTTAACACCACCAACCTGGGAACACGGCACGTTCGGGAGTTCAAGGAGATAGCCTGGGGAGATTATTTTTGGAGCGTGCAGACCGTTGATGCGACCGGCCTGCGTTCAGATTGGTCGGAGGAAGAACAATTCTTCATCCCAAGGCTTGTCTCTTCAACACAATCATTGCCAGGGGTTGTGTTCAGCTCCTCTAAATGGGCTGATATCAATGAGGACGGAAGCTTGGACCTGGCCATAACTGGCCTGCTTTTTACAGGGACAAGTATCACCAAACTTTTCATGAATGATAACGGCCTGTTGACCCCAATGAGTCCGACACCAAGTATCCAGAGTATTTTTGGTGGTCACATTAGTTTTGCCGATTATAATAATGATGGGCACCTGGACTTGACACTCTCCGGGTATCAGCTAATTAGCGGAAACCCGTTCCCGGCCACATTTTTCTATGTATGGGAAAACACTCTTGGGACCTATATCCCAGATGGAAACAATAATACGGAGTATGATATTTATTGGAATGTAGTTAAACATGGGGTCCCATGGTTAAGTGGAGGTTCTAACAACCATGACTGGGGTGATTACGATAACGATGGCGATCTGGACCTGGTGATCGGTGGTGGTGACTATGATGGTTTAAACCATCTTGATATCTTCACCAACAATAATGGGACCCTGACACTTGATACATCACAGAGTGAACTGGTACCGATCTATCCATGCTTGACAAACTGGAATGATATTGACAGTGATGGTCATATGGATCTTGTGGCCGTTGGTGGGGGGATCCTGGACCCATCTTCTCCATCTGATACGACCCTTTTCACGCAGGCCTATATCAATAACGGTTCTGGAAAGATGATCAGGTCCGCAGATCATTATCTTGACCTTGGTGTTACCGCTGGATCCATAGCACTGGGTGATTATAATAGTGATGGCTATGATGATATCGCCCTTGCAGGCAAGGATAATACAAATGATGAGATCATTACCCTGATCATTAGAAATGATAATGGTGAAGGGTTTGTAGAACCCCAAGTCCTTCAGGGGATCTTTTTCGGTGAGGTCGACTGGGGAGATTATGACAACGATGGCGATCTAGATCTTATTGTCAGCGGATTAACCGATCCCGACAGCGAGATCGCAGGTGATTTTGGATCGGACCCGGTCACCATGGTCTATGAACAGAATTCAGGTTCCTTTTCGCCTGACACGACCCTGAGCACACTGGACAGCACCGGAATATCTTCCACCATGTGGGGAGACTATGACCTTGATGGGGACCTGGACCTGTTTGTCACCGGCCGATTACAGAATCGGGATTTTGTTGCCAAAGTATATGACAACCTGGAAAGCATCAATAATGCCAACAATGTTCCGGAGAAGATCCTGGCCATTTCCAACACGGTTCACCAGGACAGTGTGACACTGAGCTGGCAGGCACCCATAGATCCTGGGAATGCTCCGGACCCACTGGTCGGAAACACTCCAGGGTCAGGTCTGCGTTATCTGCTGCAGATGGGTGGTGACCTTAATTATGACCTGAGCGCGAACACACATTCCATTATATCCGGAAACTATGGTGTGGGCCATATTGGATCTATTGCGGGTACTGATAGAACGATCATAGATATTCCTGAAGGAAGATACCAGTGGAGAGTACGAGCCATGGATCATTCAAGGGCCCACTCGGCATGGTCCGATTGGGATTACTTTTATATCGATCTTACCCCGCCAGTTGTTGACACGATACAGGCAAACTATGGCGTAAGCGGACAGATCATCCTGGTCATTAGATTTGAAGAAGAGTTCGAGATGGACGACCTTTCACTGGATGCAGAGCCTCACGTTGTGGTGACAAATCCCGATTTCCCTGACATAGACGGGAACGGAACCGCGGATACATTAGATGTTATCAAGCAAAGCTACAGCGCTCGGGTATGGACCGGTCTTCTAACACTACCAGATGATTATGTTGGCCGTGCCATTGAGATACACATATCGAACGCGACCGATAAACGGGGAAATGTCATGGTACAGGAGACCGTTTTCAAGACACCAGAAAAGGTCATCTCCCAGTTCGGCGGTACAGCAATAAGTGCGGATGGGCAGGTCTCGGTCCTGTTACCCCAGAACGCTGTCAATGAGGATGTATCTATAACGATCGATCCGGTATCCAGTGAGGTCTCTCTGTCAGCATACGTGACAGTTATATCTGGATATTATGATATTGACCCGAGCGATATTACCCTGAACAAACCCGTTATAATCCGTATGGCTATTCCTGACCTGAGCGTGGGATCTGACACTACTCTTAATCCATTCATAGGGTATATGGTACCTGACGATCCATTGCCACAGTTTTTGGGCGGCAGTATCATAAAAGTGAATGATAGATCCTTCTTACAGGCCCAGTTATCTCATTTTGGCAGGTATGCCACCTTCATAACTGATAGCAGCCTGTCCCTGGACTCACTTAATACTGATATCCTTAGATGCTATCCTCGTGTCTTCTCACCAGCAGGATCCGTGTTCGAGTTTCCCAGTACGAATATTCTTTTTGACCTGAGCGAAACGGATGATGTCACTGCACGAATATTCAATCTTTCAGGACGGATCAAAAGAACCCTGAACTCCGACATTCCTTTTGGCCCTGGTCACAATGTGCTTGTATGGGACGGAAAGGATATGGACGGGAAAGTGGTCCCAAGCGGTCTTTATATAGTGACCCTTGAACGGAGCGGGTCAATGCTTAGAACAACAGTAGGGGTGCTGAACAGATGAGACAGCTCTTTTTACTGTTAATGGCTCTACTTACGATCGCTTCCGCACAGGAGCAACTGTTCGTGGGTACCCGACCACTGGGCATGGGCGGGGCATTCATGGCTGTTGCGGATGATGGAAATACGATCACATGGAACCCTGCTGGTCTCCCACGATTGCGTCGCAAAGAATTCAATTCGACCTATGCTGACCTCTATGGCATGGGGATCAGTCACTCTTATATCGGGATCGTTTGGCCCTTCTCTGACCGGCTTGCCCTTGGCATGGACTGGGCCTCCCTTGGGTTCGATGACCAGGAACTTGGATACAGTGACAACAAACTCAATTTCTCGTTCGGTTACCAGCCTTTCAAAATGATCTCGATCGGCGGGACCATGAAATATGTTTTCCGGGACATGTCACTGGATGGCACATCATATGGTAAGAGTGATGGGTTCGGGTTCGATGTTGGACTCTTGATCGCACCACTAAAGAACCTACGTCTGGGGATAGGACTATTTGACCTGGGCGGTACCAGTGTGACATATAAGAATAAAGTGGACGAGACCATTCTGGGACAGGCTTTCAAAATGGGTATTGCCTATTTTCCCATTGAAGGCTTGACACTTGCAATGGATATCGATGACCGTCTTCATTTTGGTGCTGAATATTTTGTGAAGAACCGTTTAGGGATACGTGCCGGGATCCAGCAGGACCTGGAAGGGGACGAAAGACTGGTCATCCCCTCAGCCGGAATGACCATAAAGTTCAAAAGTATTGTTTTCGAATACGGGTACGAGGCCCACCCCTATCTGGATCCCACCTATCGCTATTCGGTCTCTCTCCAGCTGAGCCCGGCAGTGGTCAGTATCAGCTCTGCCAAAATAGAACAGAACCCGATCTTCCGCTCCCTCCATCGTTATTATGAATCCAATCCATTTGTAACAGTAGGAATAAAGAATATATCCGATGCTGACCTTCCGGTGGATGTATCCCTCTATCTTCCTACCATGATGGAGAACCCTCACACCGAGTCGATCACACTACCACCAAAGTCGGATGAAGAATACGAGCTCGGGATCTCTTTCTCAAGTGATGTGCTCACATCAGCAAAAGCCTCATTCGATAATCTGGTACAGCCGGACCTGAAGGTGACCTATAAACAGAGCGGTGAAGAAAAGGTTGCTCAGAAGAAACTTGAATCATCCTATGTGCTTGGCAAAGGGAAACTGACCTGGAGCGACCCGGAAATGATCGCATGCTACTTTACCACTCAGGATGTTGTGGTTGACAAGTTCGCCCGAACAAATATTCAATTCTATTCGGATGTTCTGAAAAAATATTTTGGGCGCTCCAATCTGGGAAGAGCGATCATCCTGTATGATGCGCTCGGAACCTATGGCCTCGTTTATAATGTTGACCCGTCAACCCCGTTCCTCCAGATCTCGGATGATAAGTCTGCTTTTGATACTGTCAAATACCCCTGGGAACTATTGGATGACAAGATCGGTGATTGTGATGACCTGACCACTCTGTACAGCACCCTGCTTAACAACCTGGGGATCGAGACCATGTTCCTTGATGTTTTCAAGCCTGGAGAGGGGCACGTATTCCTCATGTTCGACAGTGGTATTGCACCCGATGATGTGAACCGAATGTTCCTGGACCCAGGCGAAGTGGCTGTGATCGATGATAAGGTCTGGATCCCAGTGGAAGCAACACTGGTCGGAAAGAACTTCTTCAGTGCCTGGAAACAGGGTGCACTAAAGTACAACCAAATGAAGGCTGAGCAGTTCGTCAATGAGATCAGCATGACCAAGGCAATGGCAAAATACCAGTCCGGAGCGGTCACACCGGAAGAGGTATTCATCCCCGATCTTACCGGGATCAATGAGCTCTTGACAGAGGATATCAAACTATACAGCAGCTGGCTGGACCAGATAGTATACAAAGCAGTGGAGAATAAGCTTGAGACCGCCGAAGATTATTATGATGCTGCCGTACTCTATATGGATTTTGGCCGGTACAAGCGTGCTACCGAGTATTTAGAGAGCGCTATCAATATCAAACCGGTCTTCCCTGATGCGGTGAACACACTGGGTGTTTGCTACACAAAACAAGGTGAATATGAAAGATCGATAGAATATTATGAGCAGGCACTGCAACAACAGGCCGATCATCCAGGGTTCATGCTGAATATCGTCATATCTCACTTCATGATGGGGAACAAGGGCATAGCAAAGCGACAGTACGATGAGGTCGTAGCGATCGATCCGGTCTTTGCGGGAAAATTAGAAGATATCCTCGGGTCTACAAAAGCACTTTCCATACCACCCAGTGGTTCGAAACTGAGCATCCCACCTGACCTGGAGGCAGAGCTTGAGGCAGGATCATCAAAGGCTCTTTCCGATCTGGAGCAGAGAGCCCCCAAGCTCACTCCGGAAGCTGTTCAGCGTGTCTCATACCGCGCTAGACGAGCCCGAAGTGATAACGCAGTAGGTATCACGTTCGCCCAGATCGGGAACAACGCCATGGCGGTCGATTATTTTAAGAAGGCGGTCGAAAAGGACCCTGAATCTGCAGAGTATAAGGCAAACCTGGCGGTCGCCCTCTACAGAGTACGAAAATATGAGCGGGCGCTCACACTTTTCGAAGAGATAAAGCAGGGTAATCCGGAACTTGTGACCCAGCTCTCATTTATAGAAAGTATGGGCGAAATCACATCAAAATATAAAAAATTTGATTAAATTCAGTGGCTTTGCTAAAATTGCGATCATGAGAAATATTATTACACTGTTTGTGCTCATGGGTCTCTCAGATCTTTGGGCCCAGGATGATGAGCTGGATCTCGATGCTCTATGGGATAATACTGTCTGGACCGAGATAGAAGAGATCAATACGATAGAGGGCGAAGTGGAACAGGTCATAACCGTGGCCGGTGTTCGAGGTGCCGAGGCCGAGGATGAGGCCCTGCACCATCTCTACTACCGGAAATCAATGAAAGGCCCGAACAAGCTGGAGATGCAGGCAGCCCTGGGGAAACTCCTGAACACCCTATCAAAGCTTCAGGAGAAAGATGCAGGCCATGTAAAGATACCAGAGATACAGCACTATGTTATACAGATCTATCTCAAGCTTGGTGAAACGAACAATGCAAAGGCCACCCAGCAAGAGTTAGTATCCATGGCCCCAGACTCAAAATGGGCCAAACTTTATTCAGAATAAAACTATCTTATAATTAAATATTCATTTCTCGATCCGTAATGAGAAACCGGCGTTCATTCCGGTCGCATCATTGAAAGATCCTCCATACTGACCACCACCAATATCAAGAATGAGCGGACCCAGCCTCAGGCTGAACCCTGCGCCCCAGATAAAACCGGTCTCTCCTCCCAATGCTATCCCAATACGGAAGGGAAGCTTGGATAGTGGAAAGAGCTCAGAGCTCAGGGACAGGATGGGTACAGTGCTTCCCCAATAATCATCACTCAGATAGAGCTTAAGGTTAGCATTCAGATCCACCCATTGCCTGGGAGCGTATGCGCCACTTATATTGATTGCCATGGGTATGACAGTAGTATGATCACTGCTCTCGCGGTTCTCACTCTGGGATATATATGGCTCGTAAGGGTTGGATGATGAATCATCATCAGCGATCTGAGAGAACTCATCAGCTCTGATCGATCCCGATAGGCTGGCAGTATATGTAGTACCATCGGTCCAAAGAATATTTGCAGCAAGATCCTCAATGCTCAGACCCACGACCAGATTATCATTGATCTCGGTTATAAGACCAATGTCCAGACCAGCACCAAGACCCTGAACTGGTAAATTATCTTCCACCGATAGATTATGTTTCAGTTCTATTTCCATATCCAGGACGGTAGCATCGTTTTCCCCGATAACGCTTCCCTTAGCCATGTCAGTATGGACACTGACCAGGCCGATAAATAGAGCGGCCCTAAGGCCCAGATAGCTTTTCCTTCCAAATGGTAATGTTCCCGGCCTTAGTACAAACCCACGTGAATAGGAAATAGGCACATAGGATACATGCTGAATATCCAGGCTGTTAAGGTTTAGCTCTTCCCCATTCTCCAGACCCTTGAACGGCAATTGGGCCAGACCGTTCGGTATGTTCACGGATGTATAGGATAAAACTCGCCCAATAGAAATGACATTTGCTCCGAAACTAAGATTCAGAAAGGGCAGGCTTGAGCTGTTTGAGATGAAAAGAGAGATATCCTCACTTAGCCCAGAGAAGAATTCTTCTTTCTGAGCAGGATCACGCAGATCCTTCCCCCCATAAAGTTGATCATTGACCCAGTTCGGCGTTATTGGACCGCTCCCAAATCCTGCAGAAACACTCAGCAGGCTCATACTGAACCTGGGGCCTACGGGCTCTAACTGTATTGGTATAGGATCAGACCTACTTGTATCCTCAGCCTCATCGACCAGGTCGCTAACCTCATCGAGGAACTCATCCAGTAAAATATCATCAGTGAAGAACGAGGTGTCCTGAGGCTCCACGGATAATGAGTCCGTAGCAAGAGTATCAATAGGTAAGATCATTGTTGATGTTGTGTCAATACTATCAGGCTCAACAAAGGTCTTGATCGATAGGGTATCATCTATTGATGGTTCCGATGGTCTTGCAGAGACAGAATAGCCTAATGATGCCGGGTTGCGAGACAGGGTCAATTGGCCCCTCAAGCGCAACTGGCTGGCACCAGCGGTCGATATATCAATGGGGTCTGACTGTCCCATCACAAATGCTGCCATACACAGAATAGACCATGTAAATACTCTTAAAGACATCATTCACCAAACTCCGAAAGATCAATTGATACTGAGAGACCATCAAGCCTGATGGTCAGAGTATCCGTGCTCAAGAATCGTATTGGCTGTGGATCTCCCTGGCCATCCTGACCCGCTAAGACCCTTAGCTCAGGCTGGATCCAATTGGGAGAACGCTTGAGAAGCTCGAAGGTCTCCTGGTCCAGGTCCAATGTAACTGTACTGTTCGCACCCGCATCAAACCTAAGGTCGGAGATAAGCGTGTCAACATTCCCCAATACAAGGTCAATTGAATCAGGGGCCACCAAAACATCAAGACCAGCACCAAATGACCACTGATTATCAAGGCTAAGCATCAAAGAAAGACCCAGTATACCTCCCTCTGTCAGATCCAAACTGTCCAGCTCACTGGGGTCAGGACTAATGACCGCGTCAGCATCGATAATGAATGACAGGGGTGCACGGATACTCATGAGTCCTGATAATGAGTCATCACTGGCGACAGTACCCATGGAGTCCAGGTGTCCCACCTGGGCAGACCCTGTAGCTATGATACGATCCGGAAGTATATTGATCAGTTCCTCTGCATTCCCTATATCAATATGAGGGTTAGAATGAATATTCTGGCTGATCTCCCGGACCACCGAATCACTGTTCTCATCATTGTACGCGACCACCTTCAGGTTCAGATAAATGGGCAGATCGATGCTCGAGCTAAAATCCAGTACCATCTCCACGGTCTCAAAGTCAAACCCGTTCAGCTCCTCCGGCAGAGCATCGATCGTCTGCTCTACCGTATCAATATCAACCGTGACAGGGCTGATCGCCCCTGTGATAGAGGAAAAGGCCATCTCTGTCAGGTCCACATCGATCGAGATGGAATCGCTAAGGGATAGTGTCATCTCCACATCCTCCGGCAGGCTGATGCTGGACACATAGTTGACCCTTTGGGTGTCCACATCCGTGGGTACCACCAGGGAATAGCCAGCAAGGTCCAACACGATATCTGTTGCCCCTTCCGCGATAGTGAAGGATGTGTCAAGCATGGTGCCATTCTTCAAAAACTCATTGATCTGGAAGAATACACCGGCCTCGACACCGATATTGTTCACTATGGATAATGAAAGTATACCGGTATTGAGCACCGCTGTCTGGACCCGGGTGGAATCATCCAGCTCGATCGCACTGGAGTCCACCATAGCATCCTGGGAGAAATAACCCCGGACCGTGTTAAAGACCAGGCCCGTGACAAGAATATCAACCTCAACAGAATCCAAGAGCGAGTACGAGCCTATCTCATAGGCAGTGGTCACATCAGCCGTGTAGTACAGATTCTGATCATCACGGGGCAGGAGGATCCGGTATCCGCTGAGATCAATGGATTGCGGTTCCATCTCTCCCACCATGGGACCCGTGTTTATCTCAAGCGGCTGGTCATTGGTATCAAGGATCTGGCTCACGATGATACCTGCCTCTGGCGCACCCCCATCCAATGTGTTCACCGGATTATTGATCGATATGATAAGGTTTCCCCCACTAAGGTCGGCCTCCAGGATCTCAGAGTCACTCTCTATCTCCATGGAGCCATCAAACCCAAGGTCCTGGGGAGCCACCATACCTTCAAAATATGAAAAGGTGAGGTCCTCACCCGTTTCTGGCCCCTGAACCCGTATGCTGACAATGATACTGTCCTCGGCCGCGATCGTTACCAGCTCATCACCCGTGTCCACGGTCATAACATCATACTCATAGTTCACTGACTGATCATCTATATTATTCATCACCAGCGAATATCCTGATATATCGGTCTGATCCTGAATATCAATGGTGTTCCCAGTGATACTGATAGATGTCTGAAATTCTGCACCATCCGGTGTCTGGATCGAAGGGATCGAGATATATAGCATGCTGCTAACAGCCATATGATTATCCACTTCGATCACCATGCTACCTTCGAGAATTGTCGCCTCTAATACCTTGTTCGAATCAGGCTCCAGCTCAATGGTCCCTATCTCAGAAATGGTCTGCTCAGGGATCTTTGCCGTTGCAGATATCACCTCCAGCTCTGAGCCTGAGATCTCTACCGAAAAGGATGAACTGCGGGCATCATCATCGATCAGGATCCCGCTCCCGCCAGGGCTGGTCCCTGTGACCTCCACAATAATGTCTCCCGGTAGATCAACACCTGTCAGATCAAGAGTGCCGCTGCCACTGGTCCCTGGATCTGTTGGCCCGTTCACCGTAGTGGATGCGCCCGGTATTTCATCTCCGGAAGCTGTTTTGAGACCGACCAATAGGTCACCAAGGGGAATGACCAGTCCATTCACGATCGTTATGGTAAGGATACCGGATTCAAAATCAGCCTCAGAGAAATCATCAAAAGAGAATTCATTGGTCACCGGTTCAAGATCGAATCCGGGTATATCATGTGTACCATCAGGAAGATCGACCACTCCGGGGTAGATACTTGAAAAAAGGTATGGGTCTGTGGTCTGAGGTTCGATATTATCGAGCGAGATGATACCGACCTCCGATGGAATTATCTTTTCAATGGGATCTATTCCCACCGGGTCGAACCCGATCATTTCTTCGACCTCGTTGTCCTCAATGGCCACGTCATCAACGGTCTGGGAGAAATGTTTATGGATATCATCAATGGAAAGCTTGTCCCCTACCTCCTGTTTTTCAATACTGATGGTCTTGTTGAACACATATAGCGAGTCCCCGTTACCTATGGACTCTTTTGAGATAGTAGAGTCACCGCTCAGAATATCCACATCATTCAGGGTTATGGACTCCTGGTAGATGGGGAACCCGATCACGGGCTGGATGATCGGGAGCCTATCAGGGTCAGGCTCTATGGAGCATGAGAAGGCTCCCAGTGCTCCCAGAAAAATGAATAATGGTCTCGGATAAAGGATCGTTCTCTTCATAATAAAGTATATAGAAAAATACCTAATAATTCAGACAGGTATTAATAGGAAATGACCTGTAAACATGGTCTCAGAATACCGGATCGGTACCTGCTATGGGGTAACGATAAAATTGAGAAGAATAGTTATTTGACCAGGAGTGGTCTTCTCCCTGTTCCGGGTCAATCTTTCAAGAGTGACGGGGCCTGAACCTCTTTTTTATCTTTCTGTTGGGTAATAGCCAACCTTCTTGGTCCGGTCTCCACACTCTGAACAGGATTCTCTCCCCTGATCTGTTCCATGATCCTCTTTATGGGTGCGAACCTGCTCTTCGTGAGTGAGACCTGAAAGGTCTTGGGCCTCTCTATGTGGGCCGAAGAGAGCTGCCTCTTTATGTAGGCCCTCTCCCGGGATGCCTTTTCCTTACGAACCCTCTGGACCAGATCAGGATCGAACACCGGCTTCTCCACGTTCAAATGGATCCGCTCCGGAAGGTCCCTCTCGTCCACTTCACCACCACCATCATCACCCTCAGTAGGGCGCTGGCCCCAGATAAGGGTAAGCATCAGTGGGAACAATAGTATGATATATCTTCTCATGTGTAACTCCAATTCTCTTATTTCAATAGGATCATCTTCTTGACCTCATAAAAATCATTCGCCCGGATCGTATAGATGTACATCCCCGCTCCCACTGGCCTGCCATGGTCATTGGTCCCGTTCCAGAGTGCTATACGGTAGCCCGCGTCCTGGGTATCATTGACTAAGATCCTTACTTCCCGGCCCAGCATATCATAGACCGTCAGCACCACCATGCTCTGCTCCGGTAGGGCATACCGGATCTGGGTGGTCGGGTTGAACGGGTTCGGATAGTTCTGCTGTAGTGCGAACACATCCGGGATCAGTTCTGCGTCCGATAGGAGCTGGGTACCGCTCACGCTGACCACGTCTGACGGGTCACTCTCGTTCCCGCTGTGGTCCACCGCTGTGACCCAGTACTCATAGTCAGTGAACTCATCTATCTCCGTATCATGATAGAAGGAATCGATCGTGGTGAACACCATCGCCGGGTCCTCACTGCTCAGCTCGTTCCGGTATAGATTGTGGTACGAGAAATCCTCATCCAAGGGAGAGGACCAGGTCAATAAGACCCCGTCGTCCGCGATAGTGGCCGTGAGCCCTACAGGGGTATCTGGGGGTAAATTATCCACGGAGTAGCCGGTGGCGGTCTCCGAGTCGAAGAACACAAGAGGGTCTTCCGTGTGGGCGGTCACCATGAACGTGCTCCAGTGGATCCCCTCGTCCGTGGAGTCGCCAAGGGTCGGGACCACCATGTTGTATGTATCAAGATCATGATAGGGGACCTGGCTGATATAGTGCCAGCCCTGGTCACCATCGATCTCTCTCCAGACAGAGTAGAACGGGAACACATCCCAGTCCTGCGGGACCCCGGGGCTCCAGCCCATATCCATCTGCCGGCCCTGGTCATTAGGAACATCCACGAGGGATGTGATGACAGGAGGATGAGGGGTATCTAGATCATAGAGATAGATATCATAGGTAACTATATTATCCTCGACCGTGATCGCATCAGGAACATATAGAATATCATATCCCGGAGCAGATACCCAAAGATCATAGGTCCCGTTCACAAGCTCCAGGGAATAAGAGTTGTCCTCATCGGCGTAGGTGGTCGCGTCATAGGTCGTGTTAAAGATATTGATGAATATCGAGCTGACATCTTCCCCAGATGTATATACCATCCCGGCAACACCGCCATCGAACTCATCGATAGGCTCAAGAACGAGATCAACCTGGAGGTCCGTGTCCTCACCAAGCTCTATACCAGGCGCAGATGAGACATAATAACCATTATAACCCGTTACGATATCGTACACACCCGGATCAAGTATCATACTATAGTATCCATTCTCATCCGTGTCTGTCGAGGGTAACCACTCGCCATCACTGCTCGTATAGATATTAACACCTGAGAGTGTGTCCCCAGAGGTATTGGTCACGGTCCCATAGATACTGGACCGAGGTTCTTCGTCCAGGTAGAAATCCACATTGAGCGTGTCATTGCTCTCAAGATAGTGTTCCTCCATCAGGTCATTGTGTCCCTCAGCGCTCACCAGTACCTCATAGATCTGACCACCTGCAAGATCCAATAGATAATAGCCGTTCTCATCCGCCTGGGCACCATAGGTGCTCCCTGTTTGATAGCTGTAGGCGCTCACTTCAGCACTGGGCAAGGGGTTCCCCGTGCCATTGGAAAAGACCGTTCCATGCATCAAACCCGGTTCAGGGTCAGTGCCCTCGTCAAGGGCGATATTAAAGTTTACTGTTGCCCCGGCCTGAAAACTCATTTCGCTGGTAGAGTGATACTGGGTCAGGTAGCCATCTGCCCGTACCATGAGTATCCCATCGTTGCACTCATCCGGATAGTATGCGAACAGACGATAGGTCCCCAGGGCACCGGTATGGTCCCAGTCCTCATCCTCACCGCAATTGAGGGATGCTTCCGCATAAGAGACCACGTCCCCGGTCTCCGAGTTCGTGACCGTGCCATAGACCCGGCCGGCCTGGCTCAAGGATGGGATACGGATCTCCAGTACCTTATGATCGTCAGGTTCAAGATAGAACGCGTCATGCTCAGAGAAATATCCTTCCGCATAGACAAAGAGATCATGGTCAAAACCTGCGGGCACCTGCTCCATGAAATAACCACTCTCATCTGCCGTGCCTTCTATGATCTGGAGATCGCCATCCGTGTACGCAAAGAGTACACTCGCACCGGGCACGGGCTCTTCCGTGTACCAGTCGAACACGGTCCCCTCTACGATCGCATCGTTCTGGATGTCAGGGCCTAACACAACATCCAGGAAAGTAGAATCAGCAGATGATACATAGACATACTCTGTCTGGTCCTGGTAACCATCATAGGAAACGTTCACATAGTACCATTTGTCCCCGATAACGTCCAGGCTGTACCAACCAAACATACCTGTATAGGTGTCTGCGACAAAGCTACTGTCCTCTGCGACCGCGATCACGTGCGCACCGTCAACCTCAGAGCTGTCAGGTGCGGCCACGACCGTTCCCATGATCAGGGCGTTCGTCCGATAGGCCTCTGTAAGGATCACATCATCCACGGCCCAGCCAGAACCGGATCCCCCATTATCATTACTGTGAAACCTTACCAGGACCGATGACTCGCTTGCGTACATGCTCAGGTCCAAATAGACCCGGTCCCACTGGTTATAGAACGGCTCGATCGAAAGGATCTCTTCCCAATAATCACCGCCATCCGTAGAGATCTCGACAGTAGCAGCATGTACCGGGGCCATTTCTGTCTCATAAAGATCGATCTCATATTCACCATTACTACCGTTCCATCCATCTACAACGATATAATAGGTGTTTCCTTCTCTCATAACAACACCCTCAATATAACTAAGGTAGTCCTGGTGTGAATTATTACACACATCATCGTTACAGGCACCATCTCCACTGACCGTGGAAGCAAGGTTGTTCGCTTCAGATTCATACACAAAGACCTTTGTATCATAAAAGTTCCCCTCCCCACAGAGATCAACATTTATTACCATATCTACATCAGGGGTAAAACTGTAAACAACATCCGGTGAATTACTCGACCCTGCACCGCAAACCTCATCATAATCGTCCGTGTAACCAGAAGTGACGCCTGTTGTGTTATAGGGGACAGCATCAATCACTACCGGATCATCGACCGTATCGCCGCCCTGTCGAGATCTATCGGGATATTCCGATTGATCATACAACCCTGACAGTGGCCGTTTGACCCTTCCACTCTCAGAATTACCCGAGGTACCTATACCATTGTAATAGCTATGGAACTCCAGTGCCACAGGAGAACCATAGCTGGCAAGGTCCATCTCCGGCATGATCAGATGGTCCATGCTCGCGTCAACATCCCCATCATCATTAGTGGTCATATACAGACCTGATCCTATTGGGACCTGCCACTCTGGGAAACTACCATCATCACTGATGAACCAGCCATTGCCGTTGGTCTCCATTGTCCACCCTGAAAGAGAAGAAGGATCCTCAAAATCCGCATAGAAGAATAGTTCCAGATCATCTATCACGTAGAAGCTTTGTACAAGGTCCGGGGATACCTGCTCATGGTCCTGGTCCACAAGGAAGGCCGTCACATTGTGGAGACCACGGTCCAGGTCACTGGCACTGGTAGAGTTAGTGGACATCACCGTGTCACCATAGTCCACGAACCAGTGAAAATGGTCATGGTCCCCGTTCGCTGTTATATCAAAGCTTGCTGTCAGGCCATTAACGGATACGTTCAACGAAGCTATCTCTGGGTCATAATAATAGTGTTCCATGAGCATCACATTGTCAACCGCCCATCCGGACCCCCACCAACCATTATCGTTACTGTGGAAAGCAACCAGGACCGATTGTTGGTCCGCGTACCCGCTAAGGTCAACGAACACGGGTGTCCACTGGTCCACTGGACCACCCTCAAGCTGCAAGACCTC
>ENA-UPTF01000518-UPTF01000518.1-marine-metagenome-genome-assembly--contig:-NODE-518-length-27022-cov-3.825385_pt1 | contig 27022 bp, 20 predicted proteins | sample MGYA00238166_ERZ767019 | MGnify/ENA primary metagenome ERZ767019 (study PRJEB28930, sample SAMN06266391) | marine metagenome | isolation source: Sea water from 250 m depth | place: Atlantic Ocean | study... | reverse complement strand
TTTCGTCATATGAACTTGAGCAGGCGTTAAATGAACATCCCTCTGTGATTGAGTCGGCGGCGGTGGGTTTGAGGGTGGCCCAAGCAGGCGGCGAAGATGAAATTAAGGCTGTCTTGGCAGTTGCGGGGGAAACTCCCGAACCGTCAGAATTTCTTGATTGGTGTGTTCCGAGGATGCCGCGTCACATGGTTCCGAGGTATCTCGAATTCGTAGACGAGCTAGACAAAACCGCTTCAGGCAAAATCAGGAAACAAGCGATACGTGATGCTGGGGTGAGCAGTGAGACGTGGGACCGCGAGGCGGTCGGCTACGTCGTTCCCCGTGACTGAGGGTTAACAGTAGTTACCCCAAGCTGTGACTCCGTGAAATCCGCCGTCCACCAAGATTGTTTGACCCGTGACATACGCGGCGTCATCACCCGCTAGGAAAGCGACAACGGAACCTACCTCCTCGGGCTCACCCCATCGCCCAAGCGCAATATGGCTTGCTAAACCGTCGGCCAATCCGGGGGTTTTGCGGCCCTCTTCCCACATTTCGGTGATGATTAACCCGGGGGCCACAGAATTTACTCTTATCCCGAATCGGCCCAGTTGAGCCGCTTGACTGCGGGTCAAAGAGTCAAGCGCTGCTTTGGTCGCGCCATATGTAGGAAGCTCTGCTACTCCGGTTGCTCCAGCTACCGATGACATGTGAATGACCGATCCGTTTCCGCGTTCGGCCATCTGTCGGACAAGCGCTTTGGTGGTTTCAAGGGGCGCGTGATAATTGACACGCATTACTTGTTCGTCCTCGCCTTTGATTTCGCTTATTCCAGCGTTGTTGACGAGGATGTCGACACCACCAAGGGCTTCTACCGCCGACGATGCCAAGTCTGCGCCCGCGCCCGGTTTCGCCAAATCGACAGGAAGTACGACCGGATCGTTGGGGAGCTGCGCGGCCAGCGTGTGTAGGTCCTCTTCGGAACGGGCGGCAAGCCCTACTCGTGCTCCTTGTTCGCTGAGCGCCCGTGCGCAATGCTCACCTATTCCTCGACTAGCTCCTGTAACCAGCGCTAACCGTCCCTCAAGTTTCGCCATCAATACCCCTCCTGCCCACCCAATTCTTGCAGCACTGAGGTGTTCACGCTCTGAAAGACTGGCGCTGTGAACGACCCCCTTGTTATCGAAGTGACACGCGGTTCTAGTGTCGAAAGCCGCCATCTCGTTGACGTGGCGCTCGTTGACGGCGTCGGCAAGTTAGTTGACGGATGGGGTGAGTTCGATAGACCGACGTTGCCTAGATCGTCTCTCAAACCGATTCAAGCAACGCCTCTCATCAGCGAAGGTGTCGCCGACGCTACGGGTCTCAGCGACGAGCACCTAGCGATCGCATGTTCTAGCCACAGCGGTGAGGTCCGTCACGTTCAAGTGGTGGATCGTTGGCTGGAAACAATGGGGCTTTCCCATCGCGTTCTTGAATGTGGCGCCCATGTTCCCGGTGATCCCTCAGCAGCTCGGGACCTAGTTTTGTCGGGCCTCGAGCCAGATAGCCGGCACAACAACTGCTCAGGTAAACACACCGGCTTTGTTGCGGTGTCGAGCTATTTCGAAATCGATCCTTTTGGGTACATTTCTCCTGAGCATCCGGTGATGAAGCGCTTCGTGACACCAGCTGTTGAGGATTATTGCCGGATTGATCTAACGCAACAAACACCGAGTGTGGATGGGTGCGGGGTGCCGGTGTGGTCTATTCCTCTCACCCATTTGGCCGCTGGATGGTCGCAGCTTCGGAACCGCGGAGCGGGCCGTCGGCTGCTGGAAGCTATGGCTAGTGAACCGTTCCTTGTCGCGGGTTCGGGTCGGGCGTGTACCCGTCTCATGGAGTCCGCTGGTGGAACGGCTGTCGTTAAAACCGGCGCCGAAGGCGTGTTTTGCGGGATTGATCTTCGAGAGGGGTTCGCGTTCGCTCTCAAAGCGCGCGATGGTCACCCACGCGCTGCAGAGATCGCAGCCGAATGGCTACTTGACCTTCTCGGAAGCGTCGAGCATGCGTCTCCCAAACCTTTAACAAATTGGGTCGGCGCGAACGTCGGCGAAATACGAGTCGGCTCGTAACCGTCGGTGACGTGACAACCATCACCGATTGCTCGGCTTGGAATTAACCAAAACCACAGAATCGCAACATTGCTTTAGCTAGGCAAAGAGTTCCCTTAGTCCATATCTGGTCGCAGCAATACTCGGCCTGTTGTTTTTCGAGCCGACAAGTCCACAAGACCTTCCATAAGGTCGTCGAGGCGCAGTTCTCTGCTGACCAACGGGTCGAGGGTCCCGCTGCTCACCATCTCCCACAATTCCGAATAGCACTCGTCAAGCACTTCATCCATCCGGCCCCTATATCCGCCCATGTGAACGCCTACGACTGAGTAGTTCTTTACCAGAACGTGGTTGGCGGGTGCGTGAGGGATATCACCGCTAGCGAATCCGACGACTAGCAGGCGGCCCTCCCACGCTACGAGACGTCTCGCGACGTCAAAGAACTCGCCTCCAACGGGGTCATAAATCAAATCACAACCCCTGCCCGATGTGGCGTCCATCACTTTTTCGTAGAGGTCTTCGGAGTTGTAGTCCACCACCACATCCGCTCCAAGCGACTTACACACTGCGACTTTGTCACTACCTCCGGCCGCGGCAATGACCGTACAACCATGAACTTTTGCCATTTGCACCGCAGCTGACCCAACACCACCTGCAGCAGCAAGAACCAGAACGGTGTCACCTGCTTGCATGTGTCCGCGTCGATGAAGAGCTGTCCATGCAGTGCCATAGATGACGTTCATCGCCGACGCTGCGGGAAGAGAAACGTTTGATGGAACGATGCGCATGTCATCACCCCGCACCAACGCTTCTTCGGCGTATCCACCCCATCCCGATGCGGTCATTCCGAGGACGCGGTCACCTTGCTCGAGGCCGCATTCGGGCCCTACCTCGACAACAGTGCCCGCGACACTCATACCTGGGGTGAAGGGAGGATCTAAACGGACCTGATATTGGCCTTGACACTGCAAAATATCGGCAAAGTTTAAATCGCTAGCCGACACAGCCACCCGTGCCTCTCCGGTGCTAGGGGCTGGAGGTTCGACCTCTTGCAGCGAGAGAACATCCCACGGATCTCCGAGCTCGGTGAGTCGCCATGCCCTCATAATGTCTCCCTTGGGTTCGCGGTTCGACCGCACCGTACCAACCAAGTTCTGTTGCTGTGGGAGTAAGTTCGAGTCATGAGTAGCGCCTCACCTGATATCGCGGTCGTCGGAGCCGGTATCGCCGGTGCGTCCGCGGCGCATCGCTTAACTGAGTTGGGAATCGCAAGTCGCGTCTACGAAACCGAACGGCACGCTGGCGGGCGGATGGCGAGCTCCCTGATCGGCCAAGCGGTTTTCGATCATGGGGCACAATTCTTCACGACTCGCGGCCAGAAATTTCGGAGCGTGGTGGATGCTGCCGCGGCGGATGGAGCGGTCAAAGTTTGGACGCGAGGTTTTGATGATCCACCCGATGGCTATGAAAGATGGTGTGGCGTTCCTGATATGACCGCCTTGGCGAAATGGCTTTTACGACAAGCCGAAGCAGCGGTGAATTTCGACGAACGGGTTCTAGATCTCAACCATCTGGAAGCCTCCGCCATCGTGCTTACTCCGCCAGTTCCGGTGAGTCTCGCATTAGCCGAACACTCACATCTCAAGCCCCCGCGGCAACTTCTGACCCAATTAAGAAAGGTCGAATACAAGCAAACGATCGCAGTGCTTCTCTCCTTGGAAGAACACCTCAAGGGTTTTCCTAGTCACGGTGGCGTCCAGCTGGTCGACGACCCTGACCTGGCCTTTATCACTGACAACGCGGCGAAAGGTGTGAGCGAGGCTCCGGCGATAACGATTCATCTCTCAAATGACGCAAGTTCGATCCTTTGGAACGAACCCGACCTTCAGCTGGTTGAGTTCGCAACCAAACAACTTGCCGACCGGATCGGCACTGTTACTCCAAAACATTCAGCGGTGAAGCGTTGGCGTCACGCTGGACCGGTCGAGGTGTTCAAACAATCAGCGTTCGTGTGGGGTGACCGACCAGTAATTGCATTGGCCGGAGAAGCATTCAACGGTCCCAAAGTTGAAGGTGCATTCGATTCGGGCCGATACGCAGCCGAAAAGATCGTAGAGCTTCTCTCTTGAGAGGCTCACCTGCTTGGAGGATCGCTGAATGGTGAGCCGAGCCGATCACATCGCTGGGCTAGATGTCGCTCGTCTCACCCCAGCCGACATTGACTACTTCTTCAAAACGCTCCTCCCGCGTGTTCCCAAAAGGGTGCCCGACCACCGTCAGCCCGTTCTGCGACAGCTTCAGTTTCGCCTGCACGCTTTGGCCGTGTATCTGGGTGACCCATTGGCCCCTTCGATGAACCAGCGAGATGTCGTCAACATCTTGGCTTCTATCTGCGAGCGGCTCGAGCGAATGAAGCGACGCGACTGGCGCGCGCGCATCGCGGGCACAAGAGTTCTCGAACACCTACGAAACGAGATCGGAGAAATCTCTGCTGATCTTCACGAGACGTCTGTGGGATGACGCCGTCGGCTCATAAGTCCTAACGTTGGAGTTGAATAGGGAGTTCATGATGTCGCTCAATGCACAAGACCACGAAGAAATCCGTCAGTTGTTAGCTCGCTACAACTTCGCCATCGACTTTGGAGACATCGACGGTTGGGTACAGACGTTCACTCCAGACGGCACTTTTAGCTGCTTGGGTCTGCCAGATGGGGCTCCACTGGGGGGCACTCACGAAGGCGAGAGTGCTCTTCGAGCGTACGCGGAAACTCATTTTTCTATCAATCAAGGCCGCGCTCGGCACTGGAACTGGAACTTAGTCATTGATGGGAGCGACGATTCGGCAACTATGCAGTGTTACCTCAATGCGCACAGTGCTGGACAAGGAGACTCCGCACAATTCAGAGCTACAGGCGTATACCGAGATCGGCTATCACGAACCGATGACGGCTGGAAGTTCACTGCACGCGAAATCACAATTGACCCGGCCTGATTCTTGGTTCCAGATGATCGCAACGTCGCTGGCCTACGCTTGTTAACGAGCTCGGAGGGACCGCTGTGGTGATAGCGAACACGTCAACGGAAGTGATTCCTGTACTCGATCTTGAACCGCTTTTCGGTGGCACTTCCGAAGAGATTCAAGACTTGGCTCAGGAGTTGAGACGGGCGTTAGAGGAAATCGGTTTCTTCTCTATCGTCAACCACGGAGTGCATTGGGGATTAGTGGAAGAGATGTATGAGGCGACCCGAAAGTTGCATGCCCTTCCCCAAGAACAAAAAGATGCGATCACTATGGACCGCACACATGGTGGCTACCTCGGAATGGGCGCAGGAACCTCATATGCGAGCGAGATAGCCGGAGATGTCCGCAAACCCAATCAGAACGAAGCATTTTTCGTTCACGAGGGTGGCTACAGCGAAAGCAATCAATACCCGGATCTGCCCGGCTTTAAGGAACTAACCGCTTCCTACATTCAGAGAATGGAAGCTCTCGCCGATTCGTTGATGACGTTGTTGGCCGTGTCGTTAAATATTGACGCCGATTTCTTCGCTAAAGATTTTGATGTCCCCAGTGTGACCCTTCGCATGTCGCACTACCCCGTCATGGAATACGCGGACAACGAGTGGGGTCTTGCACCCCATACCGATAGCTCGGTATTCACGTTCTTGCCGGTCAACGACATTCCTGGGCTTGAGGTTCGGCCTGCGGGGTACGACTGGATACAACCGCCGGCAATCCCTCGTTCATTCCTGGTCAACAGCGGTGACATGTTGAAACGTTGGACGAATAACCGCTATCTGTCCACCGCCCACAGAGCAAGCAACCTGTCGACGATTGATCGATACGCGGTGCCGTTCTTTTATGGAGCGAGAGACGACGCCGTAGTGAAGCCCATTCCTACAACAGTCTCGGAGAACAACCCCAGCAGGTACGAACCCATTACCTACGGCGATTATCAACGTTGGTTCATTGATCGCAACTACCGAAAAATGACCGGTCAAACAGCTTCAGAGACACCGCCGTAGCAATAGGTGGGCGTTATTCGAGGACACCGGCAACGGCTAGCTCTGCGACGCGGTCAGCGTCGTACCCCAGAATGCCTTCAAGAACTTCGAAAGTGTGCTGACCGTAGCTGGGTCCCGCATCGGTTATGTCGTCGCTAGATCTGCTCATAGCGAAGCGAGTGCCCTCTACCCACATCTTTTCGTTTGTCATATGGTCGACCTGACGGAAATGTCGACGATGTTCTAGCTGCGGATCTTCAGCTAGAGCTTCAGACATCTGCAATCGGTGCGCGGTCACGCCTGCTTCCTGAAGTAAATCTTGGGCTTCGGCACCCGAGCGTTGAGATGTCCACCCGGAAATTTCGCTGTCGATTTCGTCTCGATGTTCGCGTCGTTGCTCAGCGCCAAGATCGACAAGGTGCTCTGGCAGACTCATCAGTTGACAGGTCGCAGCCCACTGATCGTCGTCTTGGCAAACTATGGCGACCCATTTATCGTCGCCAGCAGATGGATAGTTGCCATGCGGGAACATCGAAGGATGGTCGTTGCCCATTGGTTCAGGTTGGCGGTTGTTGATTCGGTAATCGAGAACCGCTGGAGTCAAGAAGTGCATGCCTGCCTCCGCCTGAGAGAGATCGATGTATTGGCCTTCGCCGGTGCGGTCGCGATGATCAAGCGCCGCCAGAATTGCGGCGGTGAGGAACCGCGGCGATACATAGTCGGTATAGGCGCCCATTACTCCGGCTGGTTCTCTGTCCGGCCATCCAGTCATTGCATAGAAGCCTGACATTGAAGCTCCCATGGTGCCAAAGCCCGCCAGACTGGACAGTGGTCCATCCTGACCAAACAGGCAACTGCTGGTCATGATGATTGACGGGTTGATCTTCTTGAGGTCTTCGTAGCCAAGTCCCCAGGTTTGCATCGCTTTGGGGGAGAAGGATTCGCACACAACGTCGGCCCACTTGACGAGGTCCTCTATCACCTCTTTGGATTCAGGTTTTGACATGTCGAGGGCGAGCCCCATCTTTCCCGCGTTCATGTTTTGGTACAAACCGCCGTTGTCGGCTCCGCCTTCGTCGTTGAGAAACGGTTGGATGGTGCGCGCCGTTTCAACCTTGTGCGAAGACTCGACGCGCACCACGGTCGCGCCCCAGTCAGCGAGCACTCTTGTCGATGCTGGTCCCGCCATTACCCATTGCAAATCCAATACGTTCACATCCGACAGAGGTAGGGCCGTTCCATCCGAAGGTGTCTTCGCGACCTGTGTTGGTAGTTCCCGAGCCGTTTCGGCTCCGAATTCGTCGTTCGCTTCCCCAAGGGCAGGAGGAGGCGAGTCGATCGTCATCGGTGTCGCCGACAATTTGGCTGACGGACCAGGGAAGGAAACTGTTCCATGGCCGGGAACGTCGATCTCACGCCAAAAGTCTCGCTCGCTGTAATGCGCTTCTTCGGCAACGTCGCCTACGTTCGCTACTGGCACTATCAAAAGCCGTCGCGCTAACGCCTCTCTGAGAAGATCCTGTTTCTGACGTTTGGAGGTGAACGCTGCGGCCACATCTTGAATCCGGTCGTACTCCCCCATTGGGATTTCCCCACTCATGACTCCCGCAACAAAGTCGATCCATTCGATCTCTAAATCGCTGTCCTCACACTCTCCCTCTTCGTGAATCCACTCGAAAAGACGTTGACCGAATGGACCCACCGCTTCTCCAAACAATATGGTCGTTGATACATAACCGTCGGCGGCTGGCGACCGCAACCGAATTTTGAACGGCCCGAGTTTGGCTCCACCGCTCATCCGTCCCGCGTCTGGAGAGTTATACAGGTGCGCCAAAGAGGTGGACTGAGTGGCGCAGGTAAGTGCCTGCTGGGCTGAAACATCGATGTGCTGCCCTACTCCCGATCGGTTCCTTTCATGCAGCGCGATCAACGTTGCTGCGCCAGCCTCGGCTGAGGCGTGAAGGAAGGATTGATCAAGTGGGATTCGTAGGGGAGCCCGATCGTCGTCACCCTGCAAGGCCATCTGCATTCCGGCGGCCGCCACTGTGAGGTCAGTCGCCGCCCAGGTCGCTTTGGGGCCAGTCTGACCGTAAGCAGAGATCGACGTGAAAACTAATTGAGGATTGATTGATGAGAGTTCCTCGTAGCTGAGCCCACGGCGAGCCATTGTTCCAACGTCAGAAGATTCGATGATGACATCGGCTCCCTCGACAAAGGCCTTGAGTTGTGATTGTCCCTCCGGGGAATCTAAGTCCAAGGTGATGCTCCGCTTTCCGCGGTTGTACGACCAAAACCACAAGGAAGCTTCCGGGTCCTCTTCTCGTCCGTCCACGAAAGGCCCAACCGTGCGCGATCGAGATCCGTTCGGCGGTTCTACAAGAATCACTTCTGCGCCAAGGTCGGCGAGCATCATGCCCGCCAACTGACCGCGCTCGTCTGTGAGATCAAGAACTCGATATGCCGAAAGCATGTTGTGGAACCTTCCTCCCGAGAGTGCGAACACGCTAGCGCCCTGGGTCAATACTCGTTAACCACGGCGCGTTTCGGCCCCCTTCCTCGCCTCGCTAGACCCGGTTCGAAAGACGCAGCGGGCGTCGCTGACCGTGAACAGCACAAGTGCGCTGCGTCGACCGGTGCTTCAGCCATAGACTTGCATCTCCGAAAAGAGAATTTCCTTCGATGGGGGTACACATGTCCGATTTCTCCTACAGCACCACCATTGAAACCGCCGCGGCGGTCGCCGCGGGAGAGGTGTCTAGTCGAGAGCTACTTGAGGCGGCACTAGCAAGAGTGGAACGTCTTGACGGCCCCATCAACGCAGTGGTCGCGCTCGACGCTGAACGCGCGTTGGAAGCAGCTGACAGAGCAGACGAAGCGGTGAGTCGTGGCGGTGAGCTTGGGCCGCTTCATGGGGTGCCGATCACCATTAAAGACAGCTTCCAAACCGAGGGGCTCGTGACCACCTCGGGTGCGCCTGAACTTGCTGATTTTGTCCCCGAAAAAGATGCTGATCCCGTCGCTCGTTACAAGGCGGCGGGCGCAATTGTGTATGGCAAAACCAACCTCCCCATTTGGGCTGGTGATCTGCAGTCTTACAACAAGGTGTACGGCACGACGGCCAACCCTTACGACATCGAGTGCACACCCGGTGGGTCGTCGGGCGGTTCGGGGGCGTCTCTAGCTGCCGGTTATACCCCGTTGGAATTAGGTTCCGATATTGGAGGGTCGATCCGCATTCCGTCCCATTGGTCGGGGGTGTGCGGACATAAGCCAAGTTATGGAGTTGTTTCGGCGTTGGGGCAGATCCCAGGTATGCCAGGAACATTGAGCCAAGCGGACATCGCTGTCGCGGGACCGATGGCCCGCGATGTAGACGATTTGGAAATGGCGCTCGATCTCCTCGCCGGTCCTGACGAATGGAACCAATTGGCGTATTCGCTGTCTCTACCTCCCGCACGTCACGCCAATATTGCTGAGTTTCGGGTCGCGGTGTGGCTCGATGAAGCCACCGCTCCGATTAGCGCGAGCTACCGAGAACTCTTATTGAATGCTGCCTCAGCTTTGGAAGATGCTGGAGCGACGGTCGACTATGAGGCAAAACCTTCGTTCACTTTCGAGAAAGCTGTCGATACGTTTCAACATCTGCTGTCTGCAGCGGAAGCTGGCACTTGGACCTTGTCCGAAATTGAAGAAATGGCAGCTAAAGAGGACCGGCCTGAGGGTGATCTGGGGATTTGGTATGCAGCGTTACGTCATCGCGAATGGTTGAGTTGGCACGAGCGACGTTTACAGCAACGCAACAGATGGCGAGAGTTTTTCAAAACATTTGACGTGGTGTTGCTACCGGTGACGCTTAGCGAAGCGATCCGTCACGACCATTCGCGTCCGTTCACCGGCAGAAGGATCGACGTTGATGGACAGCAGCGCCTCTACACCGATCAGATCAAATGGATGGGTCTGACCGGCGTTTCGTGGCTTCCGGCGACGGTAGTACCCATCGGTCAAATCGATGGGAAACCCGTCGGTGTTCAAATCGCCGGACCGTTCCTTGAGGACCGCACAACTTTGGCCGTAGGTAGGTTCTTGCAGGACGCCCTTGAGGGCTTCCAACAACCAACCGGGTTTTAAAGACCTTTACCTCGGAGGTACTGCGGTCGCTGGCTAAATGTGACCGCCCTGGCCGCCATCAACATCGATAGCTGCTCCATTGACGTAGGAGGCCGCGTCAGTGCAGAGGAACGCGATCACGTTCGCTACCTCCTCGGCAGTGCCATAGCGGCCCACGGGGACGCTTTTTGAATTATTCGCCAAGACTTCTTCCGCCGAACTTCCAGACGCCTCAGCCACCTCCCCTGCTGCTCGGTCCCACATCGCAGTGTGGATCAAGCCGGGAAGCACCGAATTCACCAATACGCCGTCGCGTCCGTACTTACCCGCTAGTGCTTTGCCGGTCGCGACCATTGCAGCCTTCGTCGCTGCGTAATCAACGAGCGCGGCACCTGGATATTTTGCTGCGCCGCTGGCAATCATCACGATCCGCCCCCACTTTTGAGATCGCATGTCGGGAAGGAAATGCCGAGTGCATCGGACCGCAGACATCAAATTGAGTTCGTGGAGCTGGGACCACTCTTCATCTGTCATGTATTGAAAATTGCGTGACGGGGAAGCGCCCACGTTGTTGACCAGTATCGATACTTCTCCCCGACCGCTCACTTCGCCGAGAAATGTCTCAACAGAATCTCGGTTCCCCATATCAGCTACGTGGCCGTATATGTGGCCCTCCGCTTCGGGTTGGGAAGCTACGAGACCCTCAACGGCGTCCTTGGTGCGAGCACAGAATTCGACTTCAGCTCCCATGTCTGAGAGCAATCGAACTGTGGCCGCTCCGATCCCCAAACTTGCACCTGTGACTACGGCTCGACGTCCCTTCAGATCAAGTTGCATCAATCTTTTTCCTATTCCCGACAGATCTACTCCGACATCTTCCCACCCCGACATTGCGAATGCATTCGCGAGTAACCACCTGGGGGGAAGACGCGTCTAGATTTGCCGAACCATGTCTGTTCAGCTTCCGGATCACGCCCAAGTCGTGGTGATCGGTGGTGGCATCATCGGTGCCAGCATCGCGTATCACCTGACTAAGCGCGGAGTGTCCGATGTGCTGCTTCTGGAGCAAGGACAACTTACCGGGGGTACAACGTGGCACGCCGCTGGGTTGGTGTCCCAACTGAAGTCAACACACTCTCTTACGAAACTGGCGACCTACTCGACCCGACTATTTGAAGAGCTCGAAGACGAAACAGGGCAGGCAACCGGTTATAGGGCTCCCGGTTCGATCTCTGTGGCGTCGGACTCGGAACGCTGGGAGGAAATGCTTCGGGGCGTTTCGATGGCATCGACTGTGGGAGTTGAAATCCGAGAGATGGGAATGGACGAACTGCGAGAAAGAGCGCCCCTTCTTCGTACCGACGATCTCATCGGTGCTCTCTATATCCCTAAAGATGGACAAACATCTCCTGTCGACACCACCATGGCGCTCATAAAAGGGGCCCGCAACGGTGGCGCCAAAGTTGTTGAAGGCGTGGCAGTTGCTCGACTACTAAAGAACAACGAGCGTTGCGTAGGCGTTGAAACCGAGGATCATCACATCGTCAATGCCGAAACCGTAGTGATGGCCGCGGGTATGTGGACTCGACATCTGGCCGAAACCATCGGCGTCAACGTTCCGCTGCAGGCCTGCGAACACTTTTACATCGTCACTGAACCCTTGGAGGGCGCGGAGAGGGGGATGCCCATCATTCGAGATCCCAGCAATTACACCTATTTCAAAGAAGAAACAGGGAAGATCATGGCTGGATTCTTCGAACCTCAAGCAAAGATCTGGAATCTGAACGGCATTCCTCGCGACTTCTGTTTCGGGTCGCTTCCTGAAGACTGGGACCACATAGCACCCATCTTTGAAGCGGCATGTCATCGCATGCCTGCCTTGAGCGAAGCGGGTATACAACTCTTCTTCAACGGACCAGAAGCCTTTACCCCAGATGGCACTTTTTATCTCGGTGAATCACCCGAAGTCGATCGGTGCTTTGTGGCAGCCGGGTTCAACTCCGTCGGCATCCAAACCGCAGGCGGTGCCGGCTGGGTTATAGCTGACTGGATTGTCGATGGTCATCCGCCAATGGATCTTTCCGGGGTTGACATCCGTCGAGCGTTCCCGTTTCAAAGTGATCCCTCCTACCTTCGCGAACGTATAGCGGAATCTTTAGGTCTGCTCTACGCCATGCATTGGCCATTTCGCCAATACGAATCAGCTCGCGGCATTCGCAAAAGCAAACTTCACAACGTCCTAGATGCCGCAGGAGCAGTGTTCGGAGAAACAGCTGGATGGGAACGCCCAAATTGGTTCGCCAACAAGGGTCAACTCCGCGGCTACGACTATTCGTACGGCAAACAAAACTGGCACGAAAATATGCGAGCCGAATGTGAAGCTGTTCGAACCGCGGTCGGGCTTTTCGATCAAAGCTCCTTCGCCAAGTTCTCTGTCCGCGGTTCCGACGCGCTCGCGGTTCTCGAACAGTTGAGTGCGAATTCGGTCGACGTGCCTGCTGGCAGAGGGGTGTATACCCAGTGGTTAAACGACCGAGGCGGCATTGAGGCAGACCTCACCGTCACTCGACTCGACCATGACGATTTTTTTGTCGTCACCAGCGCTGCATCTCAGACACGCGATTGGGCTTGGCTGCAACGAGGCTGCCGTGGACGCGACGTCCACATCCTGGACGTGACAGACGATTGGAGTGTCCTGGGAGTCATGGGACCCAACTCCCGAGATCTCCTGCAATCCCTCACTGATAGCGACCTTTCAAATGAACGCCTCCCCTTTGCAACGGCGGAATCCATCTTGATCGACAACGTGACTTGCCGCGCATTGCGCATGAGTTATGTCGGCGAGCTTGGCTGGGAACTTTATGTTCCAGCCGACCAATCGGAGATCGTGTACCAAGCAATATTGGGTGCCGGAGAACGTTACGGCCTTCGTCACGCAGGATTCCACGCAATGAATTCCTTACGCCTAGAAGCTGGCTACCGTCACTGGGGGCACGACATTTCCGATGAGGACACGCCCATAGAAGCGGGTTTGGGATTCGCTGTCGCGTGGGAAAAACCCGGTGGTTTCGTGGGGCGTGAAGCGTTACTCAAACAAAGAGACGCCAGGAAAACAAAACGGCTCATCCAGTTTCGGGTCGAAGACCCTGAATTGGTCACCTATCACGACGACCCGGTATTCAGGGATGACACCTACGTTGGCCGCACCACGGGGGGAATGTGGAGCCATGTCGAAAATCGCTGTCTCACTATGGCCTACCTCAACAACTCCGAAGGCGTAACTCAAGACTGGCTAGACCACGGAACCTGGGAAATAGAAATAGGAACTCGCAGGCGTCCGGCGACTCCAAGCATCCGAAGTTTTTACGACCCAAGAAATCAAAGAGTCAGAATGTGACCAGTCCATCATCGGTTGAAATGGAAGAGACCGAAGCGAAATGAACCACGAAGTCCAAGTAGCAATCATCGGCGGCGGGGCAATGGGCGTCGGTTTGCTGTACCACCTTGCCCACGAAGGATGGACCGACACAGTTCTCTTGGAGAAGGGCGAATTGACGTCGGGCTCCACGTGGCATGCGGCAGGTTTAGTTCCGCACTTCATCGGCAGCCTCAATATGGCCAAAGTGCACGCGGAAGCACCCCGTCTTTACGCTCGTCTCGAAGAGGAAACAGGCCTGACCGCAGGTTGGCATCCAACCGGCGCGATCCGTTTAGCGCTCAACGACACCGAAATTGACTGGTTTCGCTACGTACAAGGCGTATTGGACCTGGTGGGAGTAGAAAGTCACCTTCTGACTCCGTCAGAAATTCTGGAGCATCAACCCCTACTCAACGTCGACGACGTGAAATTAGGTTTTTGGACCCCAAACGACGGATGGAGCGATCCCAGCAGTTCGACCAACGCCATGGCCCGAGGCGCTCGCCTGCTGGGCGCCAACATCGAACGGCACACATTGGTGACCGCGATGAAGCAACTGGCTGATGGTCGGTGGGAGGTAGTGACCGACAAAGGTCGACTGGTAGCAGAACATGTCGTAAACGCGGCAGGCTGTTACGCACCACAACTCGGGCAAATGGTGGGTTATGACGTACCGATAGTTTCAGTGATCCACCAGTATTTAGTCACTGAAGCCATCCCCGAAGTCGCCGAACTGAACTTCGATTTGCCAGTCATTCGTGATCCACGCGCATCGTGTTATTACCGTCGCGAGATCGACGGACTTATCGTCGGACCCTACGAACGCTCGGGTGCAAAAACGTACGGTGTCGAAGGTATCGACTGGGATCTCACTTTCTATTTGACTCCGCCAGATCACGATGTCTTGATGCCTTGGCTGGAGTTGGCAGCCCAGCGAATCCCCGTTTTTGCCGAAGCCGGCATCAGGACCACAATTTCAGGCCCCATCACCCACACCCCTGATTCTGGTTATCTGATGGGACCCGCGCCCGGACTCAAGAACTATTGGATATGCGCGGGGGCTTCTATTGGCGTGACTCAAGGGCCGGGCGCCGGAAAATACTTGGCTCAATGGATGGTCCACGGTCAAACAGAAATCAACGTGGCCGAGATGGATCCAAGGCGTTTCGGTCCGCACACCTACCCGAAAGGACCCTTCGCTGAGGCTAAAGCGATTGACGAATTTCACGAGATGTACCAGGTCAGGCCTCCTGGCGAACAACGCTTCGCGGGCCGTCCTATCAAGATCACCCCGCTGTATGAACGTTTCACCGAACTTGGAGCACAGTGGATGGAGATATTCGGCTGGGAACGACCTCAGTACTTCGGACCCGCCGAACAACATACTTTTCGACGATCCAATGCTCTTGACGTGGTTGGCGAAGAGGTTCGCGGGGCCAGAGAAAGGGCCGGCATCGCAGACCTCACTGCGTTTTCGAAATTCGAGATAACAGGCACGGACGCTGCCACCTTGCTCGATCGCCTTTCTGCGAACAAGTTGCCCAATAAGGACGGCGGTATTCGTCTAACTCACATGTTGACGTCTCTAGGCGGAATCGAATGTGAGATGACCATTACTAGGTTGAGCCCCGAACGCTTCTATTTGAACAGTTCAATATTGGGCGAGCTTCACGACCTCGACTGGCTTTCCCAACACATTCTTGAAAACGAAGACGTCAATGTTCGCGACCTCACCGATGAACTCGCGATCTTGGCGGTCGGTGGACCAAGCTCTAGAGACATCATTCAGCCTCTTACCGAAACAGATCTCTCAACCGAGAGCTTCGCTTGGCTCAACGCACAAGAAATTGACGTAGCGGGTGTTCCTTGTATCGCTTTACGAGTGAGCTACATCGGCGAGTTGGGTTGGGAGCTTCATCACCCCATCGATTCCATGCTCACCCTTTATGACGCCCTCGTTGCATCGGGCGAACCTTACGGATTGGTTCACTACGGAAGCTACGCAATGAACGAAATGCGCATCGAGAAGGGCTACAAGGCGTGGGGTTCAGAATTGACGACTGAAATCACCCCGGTAGAGGCACGGATTGAACGTTTCGTCGACCAGTCCCGAGATTTCATTGGCAAGGATGCAGTGGTTGCTCGCTCGAAAGAGCAATTGTCGATGGTTCTCGTCTACTGCGAGGTGGACACCGTTGACACGGAATGTCGCGGCAATGAACCTGTGTACTTCGATGGGGAGATGGTGGGCATCACTACTAGTGGCACCTGGAGTCACACGTCGAACAAAAGTCTTGCGTTCGCGTACGTCGATCCCGAACTGGAGAACGTCGAATCCGGCCTAGAAATTCAAATTATGGGCGAGCGGCGCCCTGCGACGGTCCTGCAAGCTCCTGCCGTCGACCCGCTGAACTTGAAGATAAAGGGCTAGATCATGCCGGACAAGAACTCTTCGCGGCGCGCTGGGGGGCGAGATGCGCGAGTCGCAAAACGCTCTGCTGAGATTCCATTGGAGGCTCGCGCGGTGCAACCCGGAATGCCTGGCGGTTCTTATCAACCATTATCCGATGAGCAGATGGTCCAGACCTTTGAAACATCGTTAACTCTGCTTGAGGACATTGGAATGGGCCAGGCAACTCCCGAATTCATCGATTTGGTCACAGCGGCCGGTGGCACCTTGGATCAGGACCAACGTCTCCATTTTCCTAAAGAAATGGTCCGCTCCGCGATCGAAACCGCTGCCAAGGAATTCACCCTGCACGGCTTTTCCCCCGAACACGATGTACATATCGGCGGCCAACGGGTCTACTTTTCGACTGCGGGCGCCGCTGTTCTCATGCTGGAACACGACACTTCAACGTTCCGCCATAGTTCCCTTCACGACGTTTACGAAATCGGTCGAGTCATCGACGCCCTTGAGCACATCCACGTTTACGTCAGAACTGTGGTCGCACGCGACATGGACACTTCAAGGGAACTCGACCTCAACACCGCCTTTGCTGTCATGGCAAGCACCACAAAACCTGTCGGCACGTCATTCTTTCAACCAGAGCATGTTCATGAAGTCGCACAGATGTTCAATATCGCTCTAACGGGCGACCCGAACGCTGATGAGTTCCGCACGCGGCCATTCTGTATCGCTAACAATACTTTCGTCGTGCCCCCTCTCAGATTCGCCGAAGACTCAGCCTTATGCATGGCCGAACAGGTCCGGGTAGGCATGCCGATTAATTTGCTTTCGGCTGGCCAGGCCGGCGCCACCTCCCCCGCGACTCTGGCGGGTTCTCTGGGCCAAGCTCTCGCCGAGTGTCTTGCTGGACTTACCTGTGTCAACCTGCTGTCGCCGGGTCACCCATGCACTATGGGTATGTGGCCCTTTGTGTCCGATCTCCGCACTGGAGCGATGTCCGGCGGTTCAGGAGAGGAAGCGGTGCTCAATGCCGCCGCGGCCCAAATCATCAACTGGATCGGTTTACCCTCCGGCGTGGCGGCCGGAATGGCGGACTCAAAACTGCCCGATCAACAAGCGGGCCACGAAAAGGGAACCACCGTGACGCTGGCTGCCCAGGCAGGCGCGAACGTGATCTTCGAATCAGCCGGCATGTTGGCCTCGCTGCTGGCTTGCTCACTTGAGACGTTGGTGATCGACAACGATCTTCTCGGCTCCGTCGCGCGCACCGTAAGAGGAATTGAGGTAAATGAAGATTCCCTGGCATTCGACGTGATCCGTGAGGTCGTTCACGGACCAGGCCATTTCTTAGGCCACGAACAAACCCTCCGGGTGATGCAAACGGAATATGTGTACCCATCGGTCGGTGATCGATTAAGTCCCGAAGACTGGTCTGATGCGGGTGCGTTAGATGTACGGGCTCGAGCTCATAAACAAGTCGACGACATTCTTTCTCGTCCCCATCCGTCCCATTTGAGCAAGGAAGCGGACAACTTGATTCGGGAGTTATTCCCAATCCACCTGGATCTCATTTAATCGTGTCAGCTTCCGAGCATCGGCGCGGGCTGCTTATTACGTCCTTAGGGGTCGTCGTCATCATTCCCGATGCGACCTTTGTGCGACTTGTGGACGCACCAAGTCTGACGAACGCAATGTGGCGCACCGGATTGCTCGGAATTTCACTCACCGCGTTCCTTGCCGTCCGTTATCGACGCACCCTTCTTAGCCGCCTAACTTCGCTTGGCCGCTGGGGAGTCATTGCCAGCATTTTGTCGGGGTTGGGAACAATTTTGTTTGTCGTGGCAATCGATCATGCGCCGGTGGCAAATGTTCTTTTGATCCTTGCCTTGTCTCCTTTTTGGGCTGCTATTTGGACGCGCGTGGTAGTCGGCGTTCCCGTTGTACGTAGAACGCTGATATCGATGCCATTTGCCTTGGTAGGAGTGGCGATAGCAGTGGGCGCCACATCTGATGGCTCGTTCGCGACGGGCAACTTTTTCGCACTGCTGTGTTCAGTGGGTTTGTCAGCAAACCTGACAATCATTCGAGTACACAAACACCTCGACATGGTTCCAACCACCGCATGCGGCGGGTTCTTAGGGTGCGCGGCTCTAGGTCTGGCAGGTACCGACCCCACATTGCAACCCGGTGACCTCGCCCCCTTGCTTTTGTTGGGTCTAGTCATTTTGCCTGTCGCGATGGCGTTACTCACCTTGGGGGGTCGACTATTACCCAGCCCCGAGACCGCATTACTTTTGTTGGGCGAAACTGCGCTCAGTCCGCTACTGGCCGCCTGGGTCATCGGTGAGTCAATTTCTGGTCGGGCATTTGTTGGCGGCTCGGTAGTCGTCGCCGTTCTGATAGTTCACGCCACATTCGGGTTGCGCGAACTCGCGACTACCGAATGATCTCCACTAGTTCCCCACTTGAATTCCCTTGAAAAGATCGATCATTTCGTTTGCACCCAAGTCGTGCACGGCTGCGTTCGTGGGGACAAAAATCAGAGCGACGATAGGGCAACCACTAAGCCAGCGATGCCATCATGGCTGCGGTGAGCAGCGAACATTTGCATGCGGTCGTCCACGAAGGCGATGGACCCGTCGCCCTTTTTGTCCACGGCGCTTTGGGAAGCCGGTCCTATTGGCACTCGAACATCTCTGCACTCCAGGAGGTGTGCAAGCCAGTCGTCGTGGAATTGTGGGGGCACGGCCTTTCGCCAAGCCCACGTGACTTGGCCCGTTACGAACCCTCGGGATATGTAGCAGAGTTCGATCGCATTCGAGTCGAATTGGAGACGGAGAGGATCTGGCTCGTTGGTCAATCAATGGGAGCGGCGTTGACGATGCATTACGCAGTCGCTAAACCTCATCGGGTCATAGGCATGATCATTACTAATTCGGCATCGGGGTTCGCCGATCCCGATGAGTGGCGAGAGCGAAACTTAACGCTGGTGAAGCAAATCGCCGATCAGGTCGAACTAGAGGGTGTGGAATGCTTGCGCGACAGTTGGGTGAATCCTGGGCGATCGCGGCGCATTCACCGAGACACCCGTGAGTTACTGTCCAAAGAATTTTCCGAGCATTCCGCTCAGGGCATCGTGGATTCGTTCCGAACGACAAACTATTCGCTGCCACTTGGTGAATCCGTCCGAGATATCTCCGTCCCTGTTCTGTTCACACATGGAGTTGAAGAGGAACGTTTCCAAAAGCACTTGTCTCGGGTGAGACTCATTCCTCAAGTTGAAATAGTTGATCTACCCGCCTCACACGCAGTCAATGCCCATGACCCTGCGGGTTGGAACCAGGCCACTATCGCTTTCATCAAACGACACACAAATATCGGAGCTTGAATTCGTGAAACCAGAGACACAAAACACGGCTGGACCTCTCGCCGGCATCAAAGTGGTCGATGTATCTAGCGCTGTCGCAGGGCCCTGGGTGAGTTCGTGGCTCGCTGAACAGGGCGCTGATGTCATTTTCATAGAGAAGGTCGGGGTACCTGACGTGATGCGCTTGACCGGGGCCGTAAGCGGAGATCAGTCAGGGTGTTGGGTACATATGCACAGAAACAAGCGCGGCATGGATCTCGATATTCGAAGCGACGAGGGACGAGAGGTGTTGATGCGGCTTGTCGTTGACGCAGATGTGTTCATACAAAATTTTAGGCCCGGCGTCGTTGAGCGATTGCGAATCGACTACTCAAGCCTTGCGAAGATCAACCCTGACTTGGTGTATCTGTCGGTGTCCGGATTCGGTTCCGACGGACCCTATGCGGGCCGCCCCGTCTATGACCCAATTATTCAAGCATTGTCCGGCATGACTGAAGCCCAAAATGGCACCTACGTAAAGGCGGTCGTAGCTGACAAGACAACTGCTATGGCGGGGGCGAACGCTGTGCTTGCCGCCCTTCTTGCGCGAGCGAACGGAGCCGGTGGACAACATGTAGAGATCGCGTTACTCGACACGATGCTTCATTGGATGTGGCTAGAGGTGTTCTGGAACGAATCAGTACCTGATGCCGAACCTACTCCGACCTACAGCGAGTGGTACGAACCTTGGGACACAGCTGATGGGCAAATCGCCGCGAATTGGGTGAACTTTGGTCAGTACAAGGGTGCCTGTCAGGCCCTCGGTCGACCCGACCTAGCAGAAGACCCACGTTTCGCTACCCGAGACGCTCGTTTACGCAATGCAGATGCTCAGCGCACCGAATTCGCAGCGATTCTCAAACCAATGACAACCGTTGACGCGATTTCCGCCCTGGAGGCTGCAGACGTGCCCTGCGCTCGGGTCCTGTCAAGAGAAGAAGTGTTTACCGATCCTCAGGTACTTCACAACCGCATCATCGTCGACGAAACTCACCCCACTGCCGGTCGGACAAGAACAGTGAAGCCACCCGCTCGATTCAGCTCCACACCAACCGCTTTACAGCGTCACTCTCCAGGTAAAGGGGAGCACACTGACGAAATACTTCGCGAGTTAGGGTTCGGGGACCACGACATTCAACGCTTACGCGTCGATGACGTCGTCGCCTGAGATAGGGCCCACGATGTTTGAACCCGCCACACGTTTTGTTCCATCGGAAGACGGTGTCGAAGTAGCGGTGCACGATTATGGAGGCCCGGGGCACCCCACGATTTTTGTTCACGGCACCGGACTCATCTCGCGAATGTGGGAGCCAATAATCCAAAGGCTTGGCACTGATTTTCGGGCAATCTGTGTTGATCTACGCGCTCACGGCGACACAACCAATCCTGACGACATCGACTTTTTTGATCACCGAATGGTGGCCGACCTATCTGCGGTGGTGGACGCTCTAGAGCTTGAAGACGCTTGGGTAGTCGGTCATTCGATGGGCGGTGCAACAAGTATTTTGACCACCTTGGCTCGGCCCCGAGCGTTCCGCAAAGCCTGGGTGTACGAGCCAGTTATCTTTGAGCGGACCGAAAATCGAGCTTCGGACGGGTTCAATTTTGTTGAGGCAACCAAACGCCGCCGAGCTGTATTCGAGTCGCGCTCAGAGGTTGTTGAACGCTACGCATCTCGCCCGCCACTCGACGAGTTACACGACGATTGTCTTGAGGCTTATGTGCAGCACGGCTTTTTAGACAGGGCAGACGGTTCAGTGGAGTTGGCGTGTTCACCCCTATTGGAATCGCGGGCTTATGAGCAGTTTCTGCAACAAGGTTGGGACCGGCTTCCTGACGTAACCATCGATGTACTAGTTGCCTACGGCGGACGAGGGACAGACCGTCCTTCCACGGAGGCTACGTTGATCGCTGGCCGCATGCCCTTGGGGGTCGTCGAGGTTTTCCATGACTCTGACCACTTCGGGTGTTTCGGCCCGTTGGAACAAGTAGCAGCTTCGATTCGGCGTTGGTTTATCAACGCCGCGTCCTGAGAAACGGTCAAAACCGCGTCAGGGCTTCTTGAGCGATCGACGCCACGAGTCGGTCGTCTTGCCACATCCGAGACTCGGCTAATCCTCGGGCACCGGAGGCCTCTACCGGCCATTGCTCCACGTACACCCATTCATCTGCTCGTGCCTCGGTGTGGAACCACATCGCGTGGTCGAGACTCACCAGCATGGTTCCCTCTGACCCCCAGGTACGCCCGTAGGGCACAAGAAGTGTGTCAGCGACGCAGTCATCACTCATGTAGGCCAAGGTGGCAGCGTGGATCTCAGGCTGGTCACCGAGCGGTCGGCGGGTCCGAAACCAAAAATTAATTCCGCCTGTCTTCGAGGGTCCAGCGGGCGACCATGGAGCATGCTCGATTCGGTACTCGACTGAGCGACGACCTTCAGACCATTCTTCCCCGAAAATGGGACCAACCTCGGCCATGCATTCTTCAAAGGTGGGGAGATTTTCGGGCAATTCGAGATGTTGCGGTGGCGAAGGGGAGATCTCACCAGATCCCGTTTCGGGTGTTTGGAATGACGCTGTGAGATCAAAAATGGTTTTGTGGTTTTGAGAACCAGTTACTCGACGCTGACAAAACGTGCGGCCATCTCGCAGCGGCTCAACGTCGTAGTCGATGGTCTGAATTCCATCGCCTCCACGCAGAAAAAGAGCGTGGACCGAGTGAAGGCGGCGGTCGGGGTCGACTGATCGGTACGCGGCAACTATCGATTGGGCTACCAGATGCCCTCCGAAAAGACCGTACTGACTGTGCCCGGAGCCAAGCCCAACAAATCCTTCGTCGTCTCGCTCCGAAAGGTCGAGGACATTGAGCAGTTCGTCGATGGGGTCATCCACAGTGAAACAGGCTGCCAGAAGTGAACCGATCTGTCGCCTTGCTTTAAATTGTCTCGTAACCGGGAGGGGCAACGAAGCCACCGAGTTCTCGCTCAACAAGTGACGCGAAATGTATTGATCTTCGATCATGCAAATGTGGAGCAACTATTTGAATACCCACCGGCAGACCTTCGATAAGGCCGACTGGTGCGACCGTGCTCGGCAGGTACACGCTGCAACTCCAACCCGCCCAAAAAAGTTGGTCTACCACGGGTTCTTGCCCACCATCGATTTCGATGGTGCGATCGGGCCGCTCCCCTTCGTGATCGTGGGGAAAGGCAGTAGAAGCAGCAGCCGGGCATAAGAGAAGGTCGAAATCGTCGAAGTACGTCGCCCATTGCTGCCGGTATCTCTCTCGTTGTTGGTGAAGGGCGAACCATTCGCGGTGCGTGATGCGTGCCGCATGGTCTATCAAGTTGCGATAGGTACGTTCACCGCGGTCCCAAGCTTGGTGTCCCGGCAAAGCTGCCGCGTAGGTTTCGTCGTCGATCGAAACCCCATTGGCAGCTCGAAGTAACAACAAGTAGTTTTCAAAAAATTCGACCTGGTCGATTTGCGGGCTGGTCCCAACAATCTCTAGGCCCGTTGTCGCAAGTTCGTCGACTGTGTCTTGTAGGTGATCAATCAGCGACGTTGAGGTCTTACACGCAGGTGTGTCCAAAAGAACGCCGACGCGATAGTCGGATAGAGATTCTTTTTCCGGGTTTGGTAGATCGACGTTGTACCCAACGGCATCTAACCCTGTTGGGCCAGCCAGAACAGACACCGCTGCGTCGAGATCCGCGGCGCTGCGAGCAAGTGGTCCCATTACCGCTATGTCAATGACAGCCTCGACTCCAGGAGGCGCATGTCCTTGTTGCGGTATTAAATTCATCGTCGGTTTGTGCCCGAACACACCGCAATAATGAGCGGGGTTGCGAATAGAAGCACCGATATCACTGCCGATTTCAAGCGCCGCCATTCCAGTCGCTAGTGCGACAGCTGAACCTCCAGATGACCCGCCTGGGGTCCGGCTTAAGTCCCATGGGTTGTTGGTGCAGCCGTATAGCTCGTTATATGACTGCCAGTCGGCAAGCATGTAGGGCACGTTGGTCTTCGCCCATATCACCGCTCCTGCCTCCAGTAGGCGTTCCACAGCGGGACTGTCTGCGTCGGGAAAGTTGTTGCTCCATTCGGGATTACCCCAGGTTGAGGGTGTGCCAACCCAGTCGTAGGCCTCCTTAATGGTGACAGGCAGTCCATGAAATGGTCCCCAGGACTCGCCTCGCGCGGTGGCTTCATCGGCAGCGAGGGCGCGCTCTTGAGCGATTTCGACGCGGCTTTCGGTTATCGCATTCACCGAGGGGTTGAACATTTCGTACCGAGCTACCGCTTCCTCAAGTAATTCTCGAGCACTGACTGTCAGTGATTTAATCAACGCCGATAATTCCGATGCGGGCTTCAACATCAAGTCGCTGGCCATGTCGAGACCGTAGTTCTTCTCAGGCTGCGACTACGTCGAGTGCGTTGCTCACTGCACCTAAAAGATGTTGAACATCGGAGTCAGTCGTGGCGAGATTTACACAACCCATCCCATAGCTGCTCAGGTATACCTCGCATTCAAGTAGGCGATGTTGCAGATTCGTCATGATGGCAGCTTCGTCGCTACCAAGATGGGCGTCTCGATAGCTACGAATTTTCCTTTGGTGCGGGTGGATCCGAAATAATGAGCCGTCTCCTGTGACCTGCCAGTCGATTGAACGTTCTTCGAAGAGGTGTTTCAGTCCCTGCCGAATCTGATCGCCGATATCGCCCAACCGGTCGAAACTAGTTTCTGTGAGTTGTCGCATGCAGGCAACTCCTGCGGTCATCGTCACCGGATTAGCCGTGAAAGTTCCCCCAGATGGCAACGCGGCGCGGTCCCCTTCCACCGCGGAGAAGACTTCCATGACCTCAGATCTTCCCCCTATTGCCCCAACGGGGAAACCCCCACCGATGATCTTTGCGAGGGCAGTGAGATCCGGGTCAATGCCATGAACAGCTTGAGCTCCTCCGTGCGCCAAGCGAAACGAGATCACTTCGTCAAGGATTAATAGGGCACCAACCTCCCGAGTTGTTTGTCGAAGGGCTTCGCTGAATGCGGGCTCAAGAACCGGCATACCTACTCGGGACGGCATCGGGTCGAGAAGGACGGCGGCCAGACGCGACCCTGCCTGTCGAATCGACTCGACTGCCCCTTGCGCATCATTGAACTGAATAACGATGACTTCGTCGGTAAGTGATTCTGGAGCGCCTCGGGCGTAAGGAACAGTTGAAGGGGTGGCGGCTCTCCCCCAATTTGATGGGTCTGATCCCAGGCTTGCTTCGGCGTGATCGTAGGTACCGTGATAGCTGCCTTCGACCTTGATGATCGCGGGTCGGCCCGTGAATGCTCGCGCGGCTTTGATCGCTCCCATCACCGCCTCAGTACCCGAGTTACAAAAGCGCATCCGCTCACAACTCGAAATTCGACGACAGAGAATTTCCGCAAGCTCAACCTCTGCTTCGGTTGCCATAGAAAATGCAGTCCCGTTACTGAGTTGGGTTTTGACAGCTTCTTCAATCATTGGGTTTGCGTGCCCCAAAATGATTGAGGTGAAGTTGTTGTTGCAATCCAAATAACGGTTGCCGTCAACATCGGTAATCCACGCGCCTTTGCCGTGGTCCACATAGATGGGGTGAGGTCGAATAATCACCGTGGATCGCGATACCCCATCGGGGATCACTGCCAGGCCGCGTTGGTAAAGTTCAGCTGATCGGGAGGTCGGATCTGGGTAGCTGATTCCCATTTCGACAGTCTCGCAGGTCTACACGCGCGATGATCAATACCTATGGAGCAGTCTGAAACAACTTCAAAAGAGGCGCGCGGACCTCAAGCCCCTTGGCGTATCGGTGTGGACGTCGGGGGCACATTCACCGATCTTGTCCTCGCCGACTCGCGTGGCGCGGTGTGGGTGGCAAAGGTTCCTTCGGTCCCTTCGGACCCAAGCCAAGGGGTGATCGCCGCTGTCCAGCGAATCGCGGTGGACCTGGGTGTACCTAAGCGGGACCTATTGAACGAGTGTTCGTTGTTCGTTCATGGTTCGACCATTGCAACAAACACCATGCTGGAAGGCAAAGCAGCCTCCGTTGGATTGATCACCACTGACGGTTTTAGGGACACTCTCGAAATTCGCCGTGGCCTTCGAACTGATCAGTGGAACCATCGCGCCCCATATCCACCTGTGCTGGTTCCTCGCTACCTTCGACGCTCCATCTCGGGACGAATCAACGCTGACGGAAGCGAGCACGAAGCTCTTGATGTGTCTTCGATACCTGAAATTCTCGCAGACTTTGAGAGCGAGAATGTCGAGGCAGTCGCAATAGCTCTAATGAACAGCTTTGTCGACGATCGCCACGAGCAGCAATTGGCGCAAGTGGTCGGTGAACATTGGACAAAGGAGTGGGTGAGCTGTTCAGCGGAGATCTCACCTCTAATGGGTGAATATGAGAGAACTTCTACAGCTGTGGTCAACGCTGCTCTTTCTCCTCGAATCGTGAAGTACCTCCGCTCCTTAAATGAAGAATTGACTTCAGAGGGTCTTACTCGGCCGATTTTGTTAGTTCAATCAAACGGTGGCGCGGCCTCGGTCGATCAGCTAGCAAACAAACCTGTAAATCTCTTGCTCAGCGGACCTGCCGCAGCAGTCGGCGCCCTCAACCTGTATCGACGAGCTGTTGATCGCGCTGGGGTGAATTCGGGCGACGAAGGCAACCTCATATCAATGGAGATTGGTGGGACGTCCTGCGACGTGCTGCTGATGTCCAGCGGCGAAGTAGCGACACGCGACGACGTGGATATAGCGGGGTATCACGTATCAACTCCCGCAATTGACATTCATACGATTGGCGCCGGGGGCGGCACGATCGCCGGAGTTGACGAGGCAGGGCTCCTTTTTGTTGGTCCCGAGGGCGCGGGAGCTCTTCCCGGACCGGCCTGTTATGGCAGCGGGGGGACCTTACCCACAGTCACAGACGCTCATTTGGTGTTGGGACGGTTGCGCCCAGGGAAATCTGCAGGAGGAACCCTTGATTTAGATCTCGACGCCGCCCGAGATGCAATAGATGTTCACGTTGCGCAGAAGCTTGACATGTCCGTCGAAGAAGCCGCTGCGGGCATCATCGAATTAGTCGAACAGCATCTGTTGAGCGCAGTCGAACACATTTCGATTGAACGGGGGCACTCGCCTAGACGTTTCACGTTGGTTGCGGCTGGGGGTGCCGGCCCTATGCATGGAGCGAACGTCGCCGCTGGTCTGGGGTGTGCTCGAGTTCACGTGCCCCGAGACGCCGGCGCTCTTTGCGCTATCGGAATGTTGCATGCAGATGTCCGACAGGACTTCACCCGATTTTTGCTTGGCCCCTTAGATGACACACCGCCCAAAACCATCGAAGCCGCTTTCAGTTCTCTTACCGACCAAGCACTGACGGTGATGGAAGATGAGGGATTTGACAAAGCCGAAGTTGCTCTCGACTATGAAATCGAATTGCATCATCCTGGACAGCTTTGGTCCATCCGAGTGGGCGCGGAAGCTCAAGGGTTCGATCCCAGCGCGGCGAGATCAGCTTTCGAAACGGAATACCAACGCCTGTATGGGCACGTGCAGGATGAGGGAACG
>ENA-UPTF01000517-UPTF01000517.1-marine-metagenome-genome-assembly--contig:-NODE-517-length-27084-cov-3.881697_pt1 | contig 27084 bp, 25 predicted proteins | sample MGYA00238166_ERZ767019 | MGnify/ENA primary metagenome ERZ767019 (study PRJEB28930, sample SAMN06266391) | marine metagenome | isolation source: Sea water from 250 m depth | place: Atlantic Ocean | study... | reverse complement strand
ACTGGTCAAAGAGCGTCAGTGTTAACCTAGGACTTCCATTCATTCGGACATCTGTGGACCACGGGACTGCCTTTGACATAGCTGGTAAGGGTATTGCCGACCATGAGAGCATGCTCGAAGCAATAGCCGTTGCAGTAGATTTAGCCAGCGACAACAAGCTTCGGTAGACACTCTTTGGGTTCAGGATAGGAGAGAAGAAAAATGAGAATCTCTTTTGTAGGTGGTGGAGTGATGGCGGAGGCCATCCTCGTAGGCATCCTCGATGCAAGTCTAGCGACCACAACGGACATCCAGATAGGCGAACCAATGGAGTTGCGACGTGCCCATCTGAGATCAGAATATGGCATCGCGGTGCACGAATCTAATACAGAGGCCCTAAGGGGCGCCGAGATAGTAATTTTGGCGGTGAAACCCCAGGGGCTATCTGATGTCATGGCTGACATCCGTGAAAATATCGGAGAGGACCAGACTGTGCTATCGATTATTGCCGGCGCACGCATGGACACGTTAGTTTCTGGTCTGGGCCACCAGGCAGTGGTTCGAGTAATGCCCAACACCCCGGCTCAGATCGGCGCAGGTATGACTGTCTGGACTGCCAGTGAGAATGTGACCGCAAAGAGCGTAGAGGCCAGCCGAGAGATTTTGCGCACATTAGGCGAGGAGATTTACGTCTCGGAAGAGAAGTACATGGACATGGCCACCGCGGTCAGCGCCTCCGGACCCGCGTACGTTTTCCTGTTCATCGAGACCATGATCGACGCAGGAGTCTACCTCGGTATGCCTAGGGACATAGCCAGAAAGCTCGTACTGCAGACTGTCACAGGAAGCGCACGGCTCGTGGACGAATCAGGTCGACACCCGGCGGACTTGAAGGACGTGGTCACTTCACCAGGCGGAACAACTGCAGAGGCATTAATGGCCTTTGAGCAGGGCGGCTTCCGAGGAGTGATCCTCGAAGGGGTATCAGCGGCCTACGAAAAATCCAAGGTGCTCAGTGGTACATCATGATCGAGATACTGCGACTTATCGTATGGGCCTTTAATCTGGCACTCATCGGTCGGGTCGTTATGTCATTTGTATCTCCAAGAGGCAATGACCCTATCAGCAATCTTTTTTATCAGATCACCGAACCCGTTCTCGGGCCTATACGCCGGTTCTTGCCTAACACAGGTATGATCGACCTTTCACCCATGGTCGCGCTAATCGTCGTGAATCTTATCGTGGACCGGCTGCTAAGGGTGCTCTGAAGATTTCTACGTTGGTCGATCATCACTTGGCAAGACAGTACATCACCTCTTTGATTCCCAGACCGGCAATCTCCATAACCTTGCCGCACTCGAACACCGCCGTATCATGGTGGACGAACATTCCCTTCCATGGGCACTTCAACAAGATTGCTAATCGACCTAGCCCACACCCCAATCCGTAATCTGATAGTCATTCCAGGGACATCAATCACCGTGGACATTGACTGGTTCTTCCCGAGGTCCAGCCCCAAACCAGAGATCTCTACTGCGACCTTCATCAGGATCGAACAACATGCCGATATTATTATTCGCGACGATAATGATTAATAGCGTCACGATGACGTAGTGGGCTGCAACTGATAGGCGCCCTCGCATCCACGTCAGGAGCCAATGAATCCCGAATCCTGCAGCAGCGAACACCGCAGGCAGCAATACCACAAACCTCCCGTAAAAGCCATCTGCCGTAGTCATCCCAACCCCTATTACAGATACTATTAGTAGTAACCACACCATGGCATGACCCCGTCTGTGCCACCGAAAAGCTCCTACTGCCAGACCGATCACAGTCAACAGTGCGGTAACAGAATCCACCAGTCTAACTCCAGACCCATCTGGACCTTCGGCATATCGCCGTAACACCAGAGAGACGGCTGCTCTACCGATACCTGCTACTATGTGACTCGCTTGTTCATCTACCCCGTTCAGGGACCGGTACTCGTAGGTATGAGTGACCCACACTCGTGCGGTATTCGCAGACACCTGGTCCCAACTTGATGCCATAGCAAACATATACGGGATCGCGACAACTATGGCCGGTGTCAGGAAGACGACAGTCAGTCTCGTGATGGCTCCATATTTCGGTCCCGCAACTATATACTCTCGAACCCACAAGAAGGCCACTGCAACTGCAAAAATAAAGAACGCATTATACCCTCGCAAAAGATCCTTGGCCGCCTTTCGATTTAATGAAATCTATAGCATCATTTATTACTAAATTCGTAAATAAAGACCGTGTATTAAATTTTCTGTGAACTAGATATGTAATTGTATTAGTGCGATACGTACGGGCGTGTTGACACCGTGATTACGAATATTCTATATTTCCGTATCCGTCTTCCGGCTTTACTGTTTCCTAGGATCAGCAGAAATCTATGCGTGAAGCTGAGGAACTCTGCGAGGTACCGCAGGATTGTACGTGCCAGAGTAGATGAAAGGAAGCATTCCGGGGATAGATCGGCTTGTCTAGTTTGTCGAACGCTCCTAAAAACGTTCTCTACATATTTGTTGGTATCCATAAGGTGAAATAACTTGAGGAGGCAACTCGATGAGGAAGTTTCAGAAGTTTTCGGTCCCCGTTTTAATTGGAATTTTTCTGTTAATATTCGCTGCTTGCGGTGGAAATGGAGACGATAACGAGGCAGCGACAGATAGTGGAAGTTCTACGGGCGCTACAACTGCTATCAAGTCCACTGGGACTACGGGAGAGTCATTTGAGTTCCAGTACGTTTGTGTGAATCGGACACTCTTGCCGTGCCAGGTGGTTCAAGAGTTTTTGGATGCCGTTAGGGATCGCACGGATGGGCAGGTTGATATCCAGCTTAGTTCATATCCGGAGCTGGGGATCAGCGGCTTTGATATGATTCGGCTATTAGAGGACGGAACCATCGGATTCGGAGAGATTTATAGTGGTTTCGTTGGTGGCGAGTTCCCGGTTTTTGAGGCAGCTAACCTTTGGGGAGCCTATGAGTCTGTGGACCAATGGTTTGAAGCGTCTGAAGCCCTTGAAGATGATATTCGTACTTTGGTCACTAGGGAAACCGGGGGTGGGGAGATTGTTGGATTCAACTATTACTCGTCCAACTATTTCTTTACTAAAGGTCCTCTGAACACGTTGGCCGACTTTAAAGGCGTTAAAACTCGGACACATAGTAATGTCCTCTCTGACCTTATCGGTGAAAACGGAGGGTTGGGTGCTAACCCACAGACTATGGCGTTCGCGGACGTTTACCCGGCGCTTGAACGAGGCGTACTAGATGGTGCGGTTACCTGCGGATCATGTGCTGTTGGTCAGAAGTGGTTCGAGGTGACAGACTATCTTACAGGTCCATTACCCGGAACATTTGCGCAGACTTTCGTCACGTTCAATGGCAAAGAATGGAATAGCCTGCCAGCAGATTTCCAGAAGATTATTTTGGAGGAAGGAGTGAAACACTCCGAGCGCGCTAAAGCTGCTGCTCTGAACGCGGATGTTGAAGCCGAAGGTCAGCTAATAGATCTAGGTATGGAGCATTCCAACTTTACACCAGATATGATGTCTATCATCAAAGAAGCTGCACAGAAGTCTGTAATTCCTAAGTGGGCCGAGCGGGCAGGCGGTTACGAGTCAGAACCAGTCCGGCTGTATAATGAAAAAGTCGGTCCAATTACTGGCTTGTACGTTCAATCCGATGGCACGGTCGAGTAGAAATAACACAACCTGTTGATTAGCTATCTTTTGGAGCTGAGATCGGGTGGGTACTGGAAGCTCGACCCTGGGAAGAAGGGGATGACCCTTTCGGGCAACCCTGGGTCACTCTGCTGTGGAGCTACCCGAAGGAATTCGCCGCCGCCGTTGCCGCGTACCAAGCCGAGTTGGAGTTCGAAATTCAGGCTAAAGAGATAGCGGACGGGGATAGGGTGACCTTCACTCGCCAAGCCACCAGGTAACGACCGGACCACAAGCCCTTCGTGGAGGCCATCTTCAACCGTGACGCCAGGTTAAGAGACCTACGCTGTGGTCACCGTGCGGCCCTTGATTCGGGAGACGTATAAACAGCCCGATAGATCAGCATACAGATCGGTGAACTGTTGGATGGCTAGGTCTCACGATAGAACACCCTCGTACCAGGGTGTCCATATCAGTACTGGCGGGAGATTAAGTAAACCGAGGATAAGTCGTGAAGTAGTGGTCGCTTCCCCGAGAAAGTCCTGGGACTTGTGATCCGACAACAACAAGCGTTCAGTGGTCGGCGGCATGGTTTTGCAATGACCCGTGTACGGTTGATTCACGGTTTTTACAGGAACCCGTATACGGCACGTCACGGGTTCTTCGCGACTTTTACACGGTTTCCTCAGGACTTCTCACGGCAAGTCGATGATTTACCCGGGTTTTCTCCATGTAGAAGTCCCAAAAATCCCGCGATACCGCCGAGAAGCCGTAAGGAAGTCGACAACACCGTAAGACTCCAAGTCTCAACACAAGTATTACCTGTGTGGACGACCTAGATTCGGCTTATAAGCACCTCCGCCCTATATAATACCCAACAACGATGCTGCAACGATTAGGTAGATACGAAGTCTTAGAGACCCTGGCCGGTGGTGGCCAGGGCACGGGCGATGGGGAGTTCGACTCCGCGGGAGGTGTCGCGGCGGCATCCGACGGCAGCGTCTACGTTACAGACCCATTCCAGCACCGCATCCAGAAGTTCACCTCCGAAGGTGTGTTCGTTAGCAAATGGGGCACGGAGGGCACTGGCGACGGTCAGTTCATCCAACCGGCTACCGTTGCGGTGGCATCCGAATGAGCAGCGCCGACACAGTACGCTACGAAGACCTTCCCCGCAGTTACCACATATTCAAGTGGCGTATACTGCTTGCTTTCGCCGGCTTCTACCTGTTCCTCTACCTGGGCCGGTTCAACTTCTGGCCCGTGGCCCCCTTGGTCAAGGAAGACCTGGCTCTCAGCAACTTTGAGATCGGTCTGGTAAACGCCCTGCTCCTCTGGGGTTTCGGCCTTGGCGACTTGGTCCACGGCCGGCTGGCCGAGACCTACGGCCTGCGCCTGTGGGTGCTGGTTGGCGCAATCCTCACCACCGTTTTCAACATTATCACCAGCTTTGCCACCTCGGCGGTGACGATGGCCATACCGTGGGGCATCGCTGGGTTCGTTAACGCCGCCTGTTGGGCCCCGGGAATCAGCATGGTGTCCCAGTGGTGGCCCCGTCGGCACCGGGGCTTGGCCATGGGCATCGTGGGCACGGCGTCTGGGGGAGCCATGGTGATGATGTGGTGGGTCTCGGGCTACGTGGGGGCGGAGTGGGGCTGGCGAGCGGCCTTCCGCTATCCCCCGTTGATAATCGTCGTGCTTGGTATCGCCTTCTACTTCCTCGCCAGGGACCGGCCCTCCGATGTTGACCTGCCCGAATACGTGGAAGAAGATGAGGTCTCAGCCGCTCCCGAATCCTTGGACCCAGAGCGTTTCAAGGGCTTTGGTCCCTATAAAGAACTGTTGTCCAACCCCAGGTTCCTGCTGGCCAGCCACGTGAAAGGACTGGAGAATGTGGTCCGCTATGGTTTGACCACCTGGGTGCCCATCTATTATTTCGAAGAGGGCGGACTGTCCATCGAGTCCACCATTTTGATAACGATCTTGCTGCCCATTGGCTACCTAATCGCCCGGCCGGTCGCTGGAATCATCTCGGACCGTTATCTGGGCAGCAGCCGCCGTCCCATGGTTATCTTTTCCTGCACCGCCAGCGCCTTGGTGCTGGTGGCCATCGCCCTGGTCCCGCCGGTAAACGTTACTTTGGGCGCTATATTGCTGCTGATCGGTGGACTGTCCATGGGCATGTCCTTAATAACCACGATAGCTGTGGACATCGCGGGGCGGCATATGTCCGGGACCGCTTCGGGCCTACTGGACGCCCATGGGTATGCCTACGCTGGGGCCCAGGCCCTGATCTTCGCCGCCGTGCTGGACATGGCCGGCAGCCCCTGGCCGATAGTCTTCTTGGCTATGGCGGCCACAAGGTTGGTCTCGGGGATTATGATCTCCCGCGTCAACGTCTGAAGAGCCCCACAGGGTCCAACGGTAGCGTCTACGTTTCAGATTCCCACAAATACGCCATCCAGAAGTTCACCACTTCTCACGACTTGCCGTGAAGTCGTGCACGACTTTTCACGACGGTTTTCCAGTAGTTGAGCGAATGAGATTTCATCGGCGATCGGCAAATTCAACTTTGCCGAGCAGCATCGATTAGCCAAATAAGTCAAAATTGATGGTTGACGCCATCAAACGCGATAGATTATATTCCCCACCATCAGATACGAATCACAGAAGAATCAATTCATATATTAATATTTCTTATATCGATATTCGGTAAACAGGTAATCTAATCGATTACTAAAAGTTGGTTCATGATTACGAAAAGTAAATATTTTACCGGCAACTTTTTCGCAAGGGCGACTACAGGGTCTTAGCCGTTTTGAAGTTCGGAGGTTCGGAGATTATGTTCGATCGGATCAAAAAGCCTGGTTTCATTCTATTTTCGTCCTTGATGCTATCGCTACTGGTTCTAGTAGCGTGCGGATCGTCGGCAACGGAGGCACCTCAAGCAGCTGCGCCGAAAGCAGCTGCGCCGAAAGCTGAGTCGAAAGCGCCGGGTACAACGGCCGTGCCCAAAGCCGCGGCGGTGGCTACAGCCGCACCGGTGGTGACAGCGTCAGGGCCCAGCGGCTCCTTTAATTACTCCAGGAAAGACCTGTTTCCCTACAACGTCTTCCCTACCCTTACACAAGGTGCTGGATATTTCTTCCACGGATTCACCGGCGGTGAAAATCTCTTGTACAGAAACGCGGAAGGGACACTCATACCAAGGCTGGCCAAAGAGTGGGACGTCGCAGCCGATGGAGTGACTTGGACGTTCAAGCTCGAGGAGGGCGTCCAATTCCACAAAGGCTACGGGGAGATGACCGCCGAAGATGTCATCTGGAGCATGGAGCGGATTGGGAGTGAGAATTCCAAGGTGGCCTACAGGTCGAACATCTTAAGGATCTGGGGTATCCCAGAGGGGCGTACCAAAGCCATTGATGACTACACCATTGAGGTGAACACCGGTGTACCTCAGTATGATACGTTGAGTACTCTCTCTTTCCCCCACATAAGTATCTACAGCAAGAAGCAGATAGCGGATGTGGGAGAAGAAGTGGCGACCAAAGACATCGCGGCCACATCGCCTTGGTCGTTTGAAGAGCACGAAGCCGGCGTATTCACCAGATGGTCGGCGGTCGACTCCCACTGGCGCAAGACCCCTGAGTGGGCCGAAATGGTTTGGCGCCACATACCCGAAGAGTCCACTCGGATAGCCAATTTCCAGACGGGCCAGCTGGACTCCATGGAGATGAACTTGGACTCCATACCCGCAGTCGAGGAGACGGAAGGCGCCACTCTAATGAGGGTGCCGGGCGGCACCGCGGTAGCCCTTAGCTTCTATGGCAACTGGTATGTGGGTTTGGGCACCCCGGAGCATAAAGAGAGGGCCCCCGGCTTCGATCCTTCGCTGCCCTGGATATCCGGCAACGCTGATCCTGAATCCGAAGAGTGGAAGACAGCCGCCAAGGTCCGCACGGCCCTGTCCATCGCCATCGACCGCCAGTTGATAGTGGACACCCTCCTTCTAGGCGAGGCTCAGCCCGACCCCGTGGTAGCTTGGGCCGCCAATGTCAAAAAGCTTCCTCCTGAGCTGCAGCAGTGGGAGTACAACCCGGACAAAGCCAGGGAACTCCTGGCGGAGGCCGGCTATCCCGATGGCTTTACCTTGGATATTACGCCCGTCAGTGGATACAATTATCCTGAGGTGAGTGAAGCCATCGCGCAGATGTGGGAGTTGATAGGCGTCACGGCCAAACAGCAGGTCATGACCTACGCTACTATCCGTCCGCAAATAGTAAATCGCACCTACAATCAGGTATACAGCCACCAACACGTCGCAGTCGACCCCCTTGACCGTTGGGCAATCGCATTCCGAGCTGGAAACGCATGGAACTTTGGGGTTGACCACCCGATCTTGGAAGAGTTGATGGATAAAGCTGCGGGCATCGTCGACGAGGACGAGCGGTATGCAGTGGAGGCGGAAGCCGCTAGATTTACGTACGAAAACGCCCTGGCCGTTGGGCTCTTCGCCCAAAACCTGGTTTGGCCTATGAGCGCCAATACGGCCCCCTGGTTCGAACATATGAACTTCTCGGAAACACGGCAATTAACCGCCTTCGAGTGGGCGCCCAACAACAGTAGATAGAGGAGTTGGCAAAAGTAGACCTCGTTAGCTCCAGGCAACGGAGTTAGCTTGAGAGCAGTTACCCTGATCATCGCTGGGCGCGCTGGACTAGGAATCTTATTGGCCTTGGCGTTCAGCATGGTTGGGGTGGGGGCAGGCGTATTCGTATACGTCGCCTCAGGAGCGGTCTCTAAGACCACGCTGGAAGTCATGCTTTTTATCGGGGCTGGCCTAGGGGCCAGCCTTGGGGCGAGCCTGGCTTGGTTGCAACTTGAAGGCAACGCGCGTTCGATTCTCATACTTACCACCCTGGTGGCTCTTCTAATGGGCGTAGGTGGTGCCTGGGCTGGATATGAGTATGGAGCAAACAGGGAGATTGAGTGCTGCGCCACCTCTGAGGTCGGGACTTTTTCCTACGCGGCCTTGGGGGCCACCTTTGCGGCGAATGCGGCGGTCCTATTTCTGGGAATTGCTAGGAAGATAATCACCAGAACGCGGTAGGCCCATATCAAGACGGGCTCGATATTTGATGGCGGTGCGCTGACATGCAAAGGTTCCTGATGCGGCGGTTCTTGATGATCATAGTCACCCTGATCGCCGTGTCGATGATTATCTTCATCATGGCGCGTGTAACCGGAGACCCCAGGGTTCTGCTTCTCGACGAGAACGCTTCCCAAGCGCAATGGGATCGGATGGGCGAGGAGTTGGGGTTGGACAAGCCTTACTATCACCAATACCTCTTCTTCATGAAGGATGTGCTGCGGGGAGACTTCGGCGAGTCTATCAAACTCCAAGAACCCGTCATGACCGCTATCGGGGGCCGTATATGGCCTACCGTCCAACTCGGTGGAGGGGCCTTCTTGCTGGCCTTGTTGGTGGGAATCCCCCTAGGCGTGCTGTCCGCAGTCAAGCGCGGGAGTGCCCTGGACCAACTGGGCAGGGTGATAGCCATGGTAGGGCAAGCTGCGCCTTCCTTCTGGCTGGGCATCATGTTCATGTTCTTTTTCGCCGTAAAGTTGGGATGGGTACCTCCTTCCGGCAGCGATGGGTGGAATGCCATCATTCTTCCCATGGTCACTTTGGCCTGGGGGGGGTTCCTAGCGGGTAGCCTGCGGCTCATGCGCTCCGCCATGCTGGACGTGCTGGACTCGGAGTATATAAAGCTAGCCAAGGCCAAGGGGGTGTCGGGTAGGTCTTTGATCTGGAAACATGCATTTCGCAACGGCTTGATTCCACCGCTGACCTTAGCCGGCGTTTCCATGCCCGCCATCTTAACCGGCTCCATAACAACGGAATTGGTTTTCGCCTGGCCCGGCATGGGCCAGCTAGCGATCCAAGCCCTGTACACCTCTGACTATCCGTTGCTTCAAGGGTTAACAATCATGTTCACCTTGGGGTATTGTGGGATCGCCTTGTTGGTTGACGTACTTTATGCCTACATCGACCCCAGGATTCGCTATACATAAGAGAGGCCGAGAGATAGCACATGGCTGAAAGTATTGATCTTACACTGCCTAGGCGGCCTTGGTGGGAGCGTATCTTCAGGGCGATCGTCTACGGGAGGCTAGCCAAAGCCATCCTAGGCAGGAGGAGGCCGGTTCTGATAATACCGGTCATTGTCCTGACGTCGGTCGTGGTAGCTGGTATCGCCGCCCCTTGGATCGCCCCTCACCACCCCACAAGAGGCGATCTCAGAGACAGGCTTTTGCCGCCAGTCTGGGGCGGAGAGCAGACTTCCCTGAAGGTGGTGGTAGAGGGGCAATTGGACATTGGGGCGGGGCACAGGCAGATCACCCTCGACGATGCCAGGAAGATACAAGAAGATGCCGTCGCGGGTGACGAGTTGGGGATAGTTACCCGGGCGGGAGGTAGTACCAAATATCTGCTGGGTACGGACCACTTGGGCCGTGACATCTTGACGCGCATCATCTACGGTGCCCGCATTTCCCTGATCATGGCGGTGTTGACACTGATGGTAGGCGGTTCGATAGGTATTACGGCCGGCTTGGTGGCTGGCTGGTACGGCGGCTGGATAGACGAATTGATCATGCGCACAGTTGACATAATATTGGCATTGCCCATTATCTTGATCGCGCTGGTCCTAGTGGTGTCCTTGGGTTCGTCCTTTCAGCTTATTATCGTTATATTGGCGATAGCGATATGGCCGCTCTTCTCGCGGGTCACCCGGGGAGAAGTGTTGCGGGTCAAGGACATGGATTACGTGGCCCTGGCCCGAGTGTCCGGGGCCTCCACCCTGCGTATAATGTTCGTTCACATTCTTCCGGGCGTCACCAATAGCGTGATAGTGGTAGCCACGTTGCTGGTGGGCGTGATTATCCTATTGGAAGCTGCCCTGAGTTTCCTGGGCGCTGGAGTGCCTCCTCCTACCCCCGCCTGGGGCTCCATGTTGGCCGAGGGTAGAGACAGGATCGCGGTTGCCTGGTGGATCTCCACGCTTTCCGGCATAGCAATCTTTCTCACGGTGCTGTCCCTTAATCTGTTCGGCGACTGGCTCAGGGATGCCCTGGACCCCAAGCTCCGGCATTTAGAGTAGCTGGCTGCCCGCCAAGGCTTTACGGGCCAGACAAGACCCAGGGGTTATCCTCATGGGCTTGGATGTGACATCCCTTGAGCAGGTCTACCGCGTCATAGCTGAGGCGGCCAGCCTGGGGGCTTGGACATCCTGGTCAGTAGCGCCTCGCTGCCCGGTGGGTCACCTGGAGCAGTTGGCCCCATCGACACAGTCAACGAAGACGAACCGCTCGGCGACTCCGACGTCAAGTGCGTCGGCGCACTGCGTTGCGCCCGCGGGTTGGGTCAGACCGGCTATTGCCAGCTTTGATAATAGACTGCGCTCCCGGAGCCGCCGCCGGCAGGGACGATGTACCGGTCGATGTTGCCCTGGTAGCCTATCTCCGTTCTGATGGTGCAATTGGTCGCCACGTAGGTTTCCATCCAACGGGTGTAGGATGGAGCCCCTTTTGTTGATCCCCGTCAGTGCTAGCAAATACAGCAAGAATCGCCTCCACCGAATCTCGCGCCGATTAGTATCCGGGCAACTCCGTAACCGGCAACCAGCCCGGCGTGTTTACCAATGGATAGGTCTCCGGCGAGGTCGACTCGCCTAAATCAGGGTTGACGCTGCAGGAGGCCTTGCGGCCCAACTCCTGGCTACAGATCATAAGAGCAATCCGCCAGACGTATCCTGAATGCGTCTGGCGGATTGCTCTTTCTCTGCTCAGAAACCCTGAGTGGCTTCAGGGCAAATTGTCTCCTTTTCGGCTATTGGAAGAGGCTGATTTCGGTTCTCAGGCGGCTGCTAGCTTGATGGCCCGCCAGGAACTGAAGGCCCCTTTCGCGCGAGTTGGGGATCATTGGGATTCAGGCCCAACTCGTCTTCGGAAATATCGGACCGGCTCCCCACACTCTTGGTGACAGGACGACCGATTTTGGCCCTCCAGTCCCTGACCATCTGTCCTACCTCCCGGGCGTCAAGGAACCGTTCGCCAGGATCGCTGATATGGATCCTTTGCTGATGGGAGTACACCAACTCCTCGTTGAAGAAGAGATCCAGTTGTCCGTGCCCGCCGGGAACCAGATTGAAAGACTTGATGTCATTGGGAAATCGTTCCAGGATTTCGCCCGCTATCCAAGCGGCCCTCATAGCGTGCCCTCAAGGAACGCAGTATTCGATCCTGATGTCCAGCTTCTCGATGATTTCATTGCCATGATTATGGTTATTGGCGTCCGACATTACGCACCTCCCTGATTTAGCATGGTCGTGGTATCCAAACACCCTTCCGGTATGAATGATGCGGAGTAGACCTGTGAACCGCTCCTCCGAGTCAGGATGCTTTGAAGTCAGCACCGGCCCCAGTTAAAATTCCCCTATATCTCCCCCGGATTATCTCTCACGACTTTGCGGCCTTGGCCTTCCACTCGCTTATCAGACCCTCGATCTCTTTGGCATCGAGGCTATCACTTTGCCCGGCCCGGCCTTTGGTCGAGAGAACTAATCGGTCGTTGAAGTAAACATCCAAGTGGCTTTCCTCGCCCCTGGCTAGGTCGAATGATCTCACGTCATTCGCAAACCTCTTCAGTATCTCCTCCGCGATAGAGGAAACCCGCCACGCGGCCCCCAGGGAGGGGCACCACTCGACCCGGATGTCGGCCTTCGCGATACCTTAACCACCGTGTGCATGGCCTTACGCTTCAGTCATCACACCTTTCCCTTAATTGATGGAAGCAAAGTAGCCGAAGCACCTTAGACTGTCAAGGCACGGAGTTTCAGGCCTGAATCGGGTTAATGATGAATTTCGGGCTTGTAGCCCACAAGTATGAGGAAATAGAGTATCAGTTGTCTATAGATCGCGGAATACCTGAATAATACCCTGGACGGCCTCCGAAGCGGCCTTCCAGCCGATGAAAAAGGCCAGGGTGGTGCTGATCTCTATGATCTCCTCTTAGGTGATCCCATTATCCAACGCCCGTTTGATCTCAGTGGGAATCATCAACAACCCCAATTTACTCCGTCCAGGAACTACAGGACGTGGCCCAAGTCGCCATAGAACACGACCTGTTGGTGGTCTGCGACGAAACACACGAATATTTCATTTATGATGAGCAACGTCACGTGATCTTAGCCACCTTCCCTGGGATGTGGGAGCGAACCCTTACCAGTTATACCTTCACCAAGGCTTATGCCATGTCTGGCTGGCGGTTAGGCTGCATCGTGGGCCCCAAACAACTGTTGGAACCGCTGCGGAAGGTGCACGAACACACGGCCAGTTTCGCCTTTTGTCCAGGTTGAGAAGGAGTGCCTTATGACAAGGGGCGCTCCTTTTAATTACTCCTGAGTTTGAACCGCTGTATTTTTCCAGTAGCTGTCTTGGGCAGCTCATCTACGAAATTGACCCAACGAGGGTACTTGTACCTGGCCAAGCGATCCTGGCAGTGTTTTAGAAGGTCATCGGCCAATTCGCTCGAGGCGTCTCCAGGTCGATTCAGTACCACAAATGCCTCGGGTTTTATCAATTCGTCTCTGTCTGGACGGCCCACTACGGCGGCCTCGAGAACTTTGGGGTGTTCGATTAGCGAATTCTCAATCTCTACCGGGGAACACCAGATGCCGCCGACTTTCAGCATATCGTCGCTGCGGCCGCAGTAGATAAAATATCCGTCGTCGTCCTCAAAATAGGTGTCTCCGGTGTTTAACCATCCGTCTATCATGGTTTCTGAGGTCTTTTGCGGATTGTTCCAGTACCGGGTAGACGTAGAGTCGCCTTGGATTAATAATCTACCCGCTTCGCCAGCCTGAACAGGATATCCTTCGTCGTTCAAGATTTTTACACGGTAGCCAGGCACAGGTTTACCGCTTGTGCCGGGGCGATGGTCGATCATGGTGTTTGAGATGAATATGTGGAGAGCTTCGGTGGATCCTATCCCATCTAGAATCAGCGTTTTGGTTATCTTTTCCCAGCGTCGGAAGATGTCGGATGGCAGAGCTTCTCCGGCTGACACACAGAAGCGTATGGAAGAAAAATCTCTAGGGCAATCATCTAGCGCCCTTAGCTGAGCGGCGTAGAGGGTTGGCACTCCAAAATAGATAGTCGGACGGTACTCTTCAATAATATTAAAGGTCATGTCCGGTGAGGGACGCTGGCTGCTTAGAACGGTAGTCCCGCCTACCCAAAGCGGGAAAGTCATAGCGTTCCCCAGTCCATAGGCGAAGAATAGCTTCGCGGCCGAAAAACATATGTCCGATTGGACAATGCCCAACGAGTCTTCAGCGTAATGGACGCATGTGGCTATGATGTCTTGATGGCGGTGTACGGCCGCTTTGGGACGACCGGTAGATCCTGAAGAGTAAAGCCAGAAGCATTCGGTATCGGGAGTTGTGGTCGCTGGATCTAGGTGTGGTGAATATTCTTCGAGTAGCTCGGCCACTCCGTTAGATCCTTCAGTGCAAAGAATGAAATCTGGTTGGTGGTTCGATGCTGCTAGTGCTAGGGTTACCTCGGATTGATATTCCGGAGAATAAATTACACCGACGCATTCCGAGTCTTCGATCATAAACCGGTAGTCGTCCGACCTTAGTAAAGTGTTTAATGGCACTGGAATTAGATCGGCTTTAATCGCCCCCCAAAACACGAAGAAGAATTCAGGACAATCTTTGACGACCATGAGGATTCGACTGCGCGGCTTCGAAACTAGAGAATGAAGTAAATTACCGCACCGGTTTACTCGGTCTGCTAATTGCTGGTAGGTGATTGGATTTCTCGCCTCTGTTCCAGGACCGGCATCTGCGTTGATGATGGCCGGGCAGTTTCCTCGTCCTTGATTAAGGTGTCGGTCAATCATGACGGCTGCCACGTTGAATACCGGCGAGTATTCGATCACAGAAGGATTGGGTGCTCGGTCAACCGATACATCGTTCTCCGAAATATGTTCAATCATTAGATACGTGTTTGTTTAGTTGAATCTGACATACTCATAATCCCACGGTTTACCGTCGATGCCTCGCATCGGTGGAGCTATCCAGGCAGCGATCTTCCCTGGCTCGGTTACCCGGTTCATCAGAGTTCTGACGAAAGAGAAGTCTTCGTCAGTTGGTAGCCACTCTCCCAGGCGAGCCTTCCATTCGTAGTCGGAAATTACGTCTCCAGATGGATTCACATTGATACCTGCTGATATTCCAATCTGACGGTTGAAAAAACGATGGGGAAGAGTGAACCTGGATTCTACTCCGTGGGATTCCAACACGCTGTTCAATCGATTCATGCCTCGTTGTGAGTCCTTAATGTAGTCGTCGCGTAGCCGTTCGTTCACTGCGCTGAGGGCAGGTAGGTTTTTTTGGATGATGTGTCCGTCAGAAATCTGCAAAACGGGCCATATGCTCTCATTCAATATATGGTCATCAGCCAGTCGAGATTCCTGAAAGCGCCCTTTGAGCCCAGAATTGAAATACGTCGCAGCATTGGTAGATATCTCCTGACCAAACAAGTCAACGGAGACCGAAAAGTGTAGGTTGATGTATTTTTGGATGGTTTCCAGGTCGACTGCTCCGCCGGCGCGGACTATCTTTGCATCGTCACTACGGACTTCTTTCATGACTTCACACGTGCGTTGGGCAACGCGCATGATACCAGTCTCGCCGACAAACATATGGTGTGCTTCCTCAGTGAGCATAAATTGGCAAGTGCGTGCTAACGGATCGAAACCTGACTCGGCCAGAGCCGCTAGTTGATATTTGCCGTCACGGTCGGTGAAATATGTGAACATGTAATAGGAGAGCCAGTCTGGGGTTGGTTCGTTGAATGCCCCAAGTATCCGAGGCTTGTCGGCATCTCCTGAATGCCTTTCTAACAGCATTTCGGCCTCTTCTCTACCGTCCCGCCCGAAGTATGCGTGAAGCAAATAGACCATTGCCCAAAGGTGGCGGCCTTCCTCTACATTTATCTGGAATAGGTTGCGTAGGTCATATAGAGACGGGCAAGTGATGCCCAGATGGCGTTGCTGTTCCACTGATGCAGGCTCAGTATCTCCTTGCGTGACGATTAGGCGCCGCAGTGGGGCACGATATTCGCCTGGCACGTCCTGCCACGCTTTTTGACCTTTATGATTCCCGAACGAAATAGTGCGGTCAAGGTCGGGTTTGGCAAGGAATATGCCCCAGCGGTAGTCCGGCATTTTAACGAAATCAAAGTTAGCCCAGCCGTCTCGCTCGACGCTGACAGCCGTGCGCAGGTAGACGTCGGACTTTGTACTTTGGTCTGGGCCCAGCTCTTGCCACCACTTGAGGTAGTTCGGTTGCCATGACTCGAGCGCGCGCCGCAAACGCCTATTATCTGCTAGTCCTACATTGTTAGGGATGCGTTCTGAGTAATCGATATTCGAATGTTCTATAGTCATGGCTTACCTGTAGGCCAGATTGTCGTTCACACGCGGCTTTTGTCAAATCTCGTCTTAGCACCAGTACCATATAGCTGCAGCGCGCCCTGGTCGCCAGATGCGTTGGGCCGCTGAAAGATCCAATTTTGCCAAGCGCTAAGGCGTCCGAATATTTTGCTCTCCATAGTCTCTGGCCCTCCGAAACGGAGGCTGGCCTCCATGCCGGTCAAGGCGTCTGGGGAAAAGCTGGCTCGCTCTTCTAACGCTAGTCGTACTTCGTCTTCCCAATCTATATCGTCTGGTGTGAAAGTAACCAACCCTAAATCCAGAGCTGTTCCGGCATCCAAATTAGTAGTGATTTTATCTTTTATAGCGGCCACAGCATCGGGCTGGCCTAGGAAGCGCCCCTCTATTCTGGCTATTCCGTTCACCATCGGCAATCGACCGAAATTCATGCCAGTGACTTGGATCATCGCGGGGATATCGGGAGAGTCATCGTGGTCTTCAAAAATCCCGTCCAGCATATAGCTCCGATCAGCAGCTAAAGCTAGTTCTAGGAGTGTACCTATGAAGCAGCTTCCGGGCTCGATTAGCGTTATCAGAGAGCGTGAGCTAACGTCTAGGCGTTTCAACGTGCGCTTCAGGTATAGGATGATTTCCTTGACAAGCCAATCTGAGGAGTTCTCGAGCATTAGCCTGTCATAGGCGGCTACCAAAGCGCCATCCCCTCTGGTACGGAAGACCCAAGTGCCTATCTCGCTTTCATTAAGTCGGAGGTGCAAAATGGCATCGTCCAGTTGCCGAGATAATGCAAGGGGCCAGAATTTATCACCCTGCATGTGAATGCCTTCGAGGTTATCTGGGGTGGCCTGCAATGGCCCTTCTATGAGAATATATGCGACTCCTAACTCTCTGTCTAAATCTATGTTTACGTGTTCGTAACTGACTTTATTGGAATCAAACTCTCGATCCAACGAAGTGAGGTTGATACCTTTGTCTGACGGAGTCACGTCTGACTTTTGAACGACTTCCGATGCCATTTTGGATATGGCTTGATTAAAAGATGACCGAGAGGCTAGTTGATCAACCAATCTCCATTCAAGCGCACGGCTGCCCCGAATCCCTTCTGCGGTGGTGCAGAGGAAATCGGCATGGTCATGGCGGACTCCTCGTTTGTCAACTAAGCGTGTCAGGCCTCCGGTGCCTGGAAGTACAGCAAGCAACGGCAATTCCGGGAGAGAGACTGTGCTGGAGCCGTCGTCTATTAACAGTATGCGGTCGCAGGCTAGTGCAAGCTCATATCCACCGCCAGCTGCCGGACCATTGATCGCGCATATGTAGGTTTGATCTGAATTCTCCGAAGCGTCTTCCATAGAGTTACGGGTCTCGTTGGTGAATTTGCAGAAGTTCACTTTAAAGCCGTGGTCGGACTGGCCCAACATCTTTATGTTGGCTCCAGCGCAAAACAATCGGTCTTTGGCGGAAGTGATAATTACGGCTTTTACTTCTGGATGTTCGAACCGTAGCCGCTGTACGGCGTCGAAAAGTTCAATGTCTACTCCTAGGTCGTAGGAGTTGAGCTTGAGTTCATAGCCTGCGGCCAAAGGTTGATCTTCTTGAACGTCGAGTGTCAACCGTGCTATCTGCCCGTCGATATCCAAGCACCAATGTTTGTACTGATCGGGGCTGGTGGCGAAATTTACAAATACACTTGTTGTGGCGTGCGTGTTAGGCAATGCGCTGGGCCTGTCCTAGAACGATTTAGCTAGGCAATTTTATCAGACTTGGGAGGTTACAGACCGGGATGAGAGTAGGTAGGGTAGTAGATGTATCGCGCTGATAGTTGAGAGATCTGCAAGCAAGCATGAATTACGGGTTTATGGTACCTGAGAATCAGTATTGTATTTCATGAGACTCTTGGTGCCTCATCCGAAATATCTTGGATGCGACGGCGTGGTACGGTACGAACCAGTCGTATTACATGGATGGAACTCTTCCATACTATAACCATGCCGTTCTAAGAGATCTTATATCATGGTTTCCATATTTCTTTGGACAATGAAGAGAAAGAGTACTAGGTGTGTTTTGTGAGTGGGCCCATATATGTAAATTACAAGCGAGCAAATTTACGTCATTGTTAATTTCAACGCGACTTATAGACCGGCTCCCGTTTCTCCTTGTAGGCGGTCATAGCTTCATCGTGGTCGGGAGCGGCTATGGCGATGGATTGCCGGTGTAAGTATTCTTCGAAGAATTGGCCGTGAGGTAGGTCCTGGTAAGCAGAAAGCATCAGCTTCGTTTGCCTAGCTCCCTCGGAACTCAGCTCGAGAAATCGTTGCGTTATTACCTCTATTTCCTGTTCGAATTGTGATTGTTTGACTACATAGTCCACTAACCCTATACGCAGTGCCTCAACGCCGTCGATGCTCTCACCTGAGATGGCCATGCGTTTGGCCCGGCCCAGACCAATGTACCGAGGCAGTCGGTATGTACTTAACCCGGGGATGAAACCCTCTTTAGCCGCCGGTAGACCGAGGACTGCGTCTTCGGTTGCGATACGTATGTCGCATGCTAGTGGTAGCTGCAGTCCACCTCCGATGGCAAACCCTTGAATGGCGCAGATTATCAACTTGTCTGACCTTTCGAGCAGCCGTAGAGATTGATCCCATTGATAGAAATAATCCTTGGGAGTCTTCTCTTGGGACAATTCCTTAAGGTCAATCCCGGTGCAAAAGGCTCGCCCATTGCCTCGTATAAGCACTGCTCTGGCATCTGGGTCGTCGTGGATAGTCGTGGCCGCTTCATGAAGGTCCAGCGTACCTTGATAGTTAACTGCGTTTAAAACTTCAGGCCGGTCTAAGGTAAGACGGATGAGGTCGCCGTCCGTTTCGTATTTCATAGTCTTTAGGTCCATAGTTCGCCTCCCTTTTGTTAGGGTTTACCTAGATCTGCCGGTTGTCGATGACCCGGACAGCTTTGCCCTCACTACGGACAATCTCTCCTGGGCCAAGTATTGTCACCTCGCATCTAATGCCCAACGTGTTGCTCAGATGAGTGCTTAATATGTCCCTGGTTGCATCGTATGTATTAGGCGGCTCTGTTGACTCGACTTTTATTTCAAGGTTGTCCATGAGGTCTATGCCTCTGTCCACAACTAACTGATAGTGAGGTTCAACCTGCTTTATGTCGAGGAGAACGGTTTCGACCTGGGACGGGAACACGTTTACACCGCGCACGATTAACATGTCGTCGTTACGCCCCATCACTTTTTCCATTCTAATTGTAGAGCGGCCACACGGACATTCTCCTGGAATAAGTCGGGCTACGTCGTGAGTGCGGTACCGTATTAGTGGGAGCGCTTCTTTGGTGACGCATGTGAAAACCAGTTCTCCTTGCTGGCCCAAAGGTAATGTCTTGAGGGTCTCTGAGCTTATTATCTCTGGTATGAAGTGGTCCTCGGCGATGTGCATCCCTGTTTTGAAGGTGCACTCCATGGCGACAGCCGGCCCCATAACTTCAGACAAACCGTATATATCTAGAGCTGTAATTCCCAGGCGGGATTCGATCTCTTGTCGCATATTTTCTGACCACGGTTCCGCGCCGAATATGCCGACTCTAAGCGACCCAGCTTGAACATCATACCCAGCCTCAACAGCGCTTTCAGCCAGCACCAAGGCGTAAGAAGGAGTGGCACAAAGCACTGTCGAGCCGAAATCTTTCAGTATCATGGCTTGCCGTACAGTATTCCCAGAAGAGGTTGGTATTACTGTTGCGCCTAGCTCCTCAGCTCCGTAATGGAGACCAAGACCGCCGGTAAAAAGTCCATACCCATAGGCATTCTGGATAATGTCTTTTTTAGTTACACCAGCCAGGACGAGTGCCCGTGACGCGAGACCTGCCCACATGTCTATATCGTTGGCTGTGTACCCTACTACCGTGGGCTTGCCCGTAGTGCCACTTGAGGCGTGAATTCGTACTACTTCGGGCATGGGCTTGGCGAACAGGCCGAATGGATAATTGTCGCGTAAATCCTGTTTGGTGGTAAACGGGAGCTGCGTCAGGTCGCCAAGTGATCTGATATCTTTTGGTACTGTCCCAGTTAGGAGGTTTCGGTAGAAGCCCACCTGCTTTTTGACATTGGCCACGCAGTCGCGCAGCCGGTCTACCTGCAGTTGCTCCATACTTTCCCGCGAAATAATCTCGACTGACTCCCAGGTTGGTGAGTGCACTGAGCCTCCAGAGTCCAGAACGGTTGGTGCAGTATATCTTTGATTGACCAGTCATGCACCGGCACATACAATTGTGCCGACTCATTTGAGGTGACGCCAAATGCCTGTTTCGGTGAATAATTCTGAGATTATTTTCGCAGCTTTGAAATCTGCTGGCATAACTTTGTTGTCTGCCTTGCCCGAGACATGGTTGGTTCACGTTATGCAGATGGCTGAAGACGATCCTGATATGACACTAATCAGGCTTAACAAAGAAGAAGAGGGCGTCGGAATCTCCACGGGTGCGCACTTAGCTGGTCGGAAATCGGCCATGTTAATGCAAAACCATGGACTATTGACATCGGTCAACGGCATAGTCTCCGTCGCCCAGTTGTATCGTATTCCTCTTCTTTTGGTTATCAGTTATCGAGGTGAGATGGGAGAGCGTGACCCTTGGCAGACCGAGGGAGGGCGGATCACCGAACCATTGCTTAGGGCACTTGGTATTATTTACCGGAAGCTCGTTGATCCGGAAACGGTGGCTTATGAAATTAAGCAGGCGCAGACCTTAGCAGAAAGCTCATTGCGCCCGGTGGCGCTTTTGTTAACTCGAGACCTGATGTGGGAGGAGTGATGCTGCGGGAAGATGCTTTAGAGGCGGTATATCCCCGCTTAAAAAGCCAAGTGGTCGTGACTATAATGGGCGCAGTCGCTGTGGAATTGTACAACTTGGGTCATCAGCCGAATTTTTTCTATCTCGAGCACGGCATGGGTCTCGCCTCGTCCATGGGCCTAGGTTTAGCGGTGTCCTTGCCTGAAGAGAAAATTACTGTCCTCGATGGGGACGGTTCGGTTCTTATGAACCTGGGTTCGCTTAGTACCCTCGCTCGTTATAGTCCGCCTAACTTGACCCACTGGATATTCGATAATGAGAGTCTATTGTCGGTCGGAGGGTTCCCAACAGCCACTGGTGCTGGTACAGACCTAGCTGGCATTGCGGAGAAGGCAGGCGCCGAGCACGTTGCGCTGGCGGATACTGTTGAAGATGCTGAGCAGGCCTTCAATGAGGCGTCTGAACGTGAGGGGTTGTCGATCATTGTGTCCAAGGTAGAGGCGATTGGACCTTCATCCTTTGCTATGGACATAAACTTGTTGGAGAACCGATTCGAGTTTTCGAGGTATTTGAGAGGACTTGTAGGCTGACAGCAGGTTGTTTCCGGCTCTACAGTTACACCTGAACCTTGCCGGATATTGGATTGGCTAATTTAGCTGTACTATATGCCACGTTGTTTAGGGTCTAAACGTTCTCTTAGCCAATCTCCGGCCAAGTTGAAAGCCAAAACTACTAGCATGATCGCTATTCCTGGTGTCGTTGTAACCCACCAAGCGGTCGAAACGTATTCTCTGCCATCCGCCAACATGGAACCCCAAGCTGGCGTCGGGGGTGGTATGCCTGCGCCAAGGAAGCTTAGTGATGCTTCTACGATTATTACCCAGCCTACTTGTAGAGTAAGCAGAACTATTAATGTCGGCATTACGTTTGGTAAAAGATGGCGCATCATGATGCGCCAGTCCGACGCTCCTGATACCTTGGCTCTCGCGATGAAATCGCGTTGCATCAAACCTAAGACTTCCCCTCTAATTACGCGTGCGTAACGAGCCCACAACACCAAAGATATGGCAATGATCACGTTAAGCATGCTAGGACCCAAAACCATTACCAATAAAATGGCGAATAGAATCAATGGGAACGCCAGCGTGATGTCGGCGAACCTCATCAACAGGGTGTCAATTTTTCCTCCGTAGAATCCCGCAGTCAACCCAATTAATGTTCCGATCCCGCCGCCGATAGTCAAAGCTGTAACTGCGATTATGACCGACACCCTAGCGCCAAATATGATTCGAGTAAGTATGTCTCGACCTAACGGGTCAGTCCCAAGAGGATGATTTAAAGATCCACCTTCTTGCCAGAATGGTGGGATTAGGCGATTAGGTAATTGAACTGAATAGGCATCTTTCGTGGTAATCAAGTCTGCTAGGATAGCGCAAAGAACGAACACTACGATGATGATCAGAGGTATGTATGGTGCGCCTCTTAAACTGGCGAGCATCGTGGGCAGAATGCTAGGTTTGACTGGTTTTATAGCGGCATTTTCCAAGCTGTTATCCATACGTTATTGAAGCCTGATTCTTGGGTCGAGATATGCGTACGCGATATCGACCACCAAGCTCGTCGTAATCACAATGCCGGCAGAAATCATCACAACTGCTTGAACTACTGGGAAGTCTCTGAATACTATTCCTTGGTAAAGAAGGCGCCCCATTCCTGGCCAGGCAAACACAACTTCTACCAAAATTCCCAGAGTAATTAAGATGGCTATATAGATACCGCCTAGTGTGACCACACTAATCAGGGAATTTCTAAGTGCGTGTTTCCATACGACTATGAATTCCGATAATCCTTTGATACGGGCAAGCTTGATGTATTCGCTATCAAGAGATTCTAGTAGGCTGGAGCGAAGCAATCTAGTGATGGCTGCTACTGTGAAGAAGCCTAGGCTAAATGCGGGCATGATGTAGTGAGTAAACCCGCCCATACCAGAGCTAGGGAGCCAACCTAACTTTACAGTGAAAAGCTGAATCAATATCATCCCTAACCAGAAGACAGGTATGGCTTGTCCTAGTACGGCTATCCCGGTGCATGCCGTATCGATTATTGTGCCTTTGTAGACTGCTGATAGAACTCCTAGTGGGATTGATATTAGGATCACTATTAACGCAGCGACCCCGACCAGTTTCATGGAATTAGGCAAGCGGTCTTTAATCAGTTCTGATACTGGGGACTTACTTCTCAGAGAATCACCGAAGCTACCCGTACTGTAATCCCTGATAAACAGACCATATTGGACGACCAAAGGTTTATCTACTCCCATGGATGCCCTTAAGTCTTCCAAGGCTTCTTTTCCGGCGTCTGGTGGCAGCATCAAAAGTGCGGGGTCTCCTGTCAGCCGCACCATAAGGAAGATCATAATAGAGAGGGCGAAGAGAGCTAGTACGGCCTCTCCAACGCGCCTAATTATGTATCGCTGCATAAGGCCGTCAATATCATTGGTCGGTTAGTTCGGAGTGCATAACGGCCCCGGAGGATATCTCCGGGGCCGTTATCTTCGACTACGGTTGGTATAGGTTGGTAAATCCGTCGTCCCAGACTCTCTTTCCGAGATCCCAGGACTCAACCTTATCGTTAGTTGCATACGAGATGCTCATATTACAACAGGTAAGGTGAGTGAATTGATCGTACATATACGTGTACAGCGCTTTGCTGGCTGCCAAAGAGTCCGCCTCGGTTATAGTTGCTTCCCAAGCTTCCATGAGACGATCGATCTCTGGGTCTTTAGTTGATGTGAATGCGCCTTCCGAGTGGTTTAGCACTCTCATAACGCCTTGGAATCCAGCGAGTGGCCTGTTGGGTGCCGCAAGGTACCCACTGCCGTTGTTTAAAGTGTGGGCAAGCCGCTCCTTGCGATATGAAGCGTATTCAGTAGGTATGATCTTGGTATTTATCCCTACTGCGTCTAGATAACCCGCCACGGCTTCAATAAATCGCGGGCCTTCCGGAACATCCGCCCGCGGGTAGGATCTGATTGCTACTTCAGCTCCGTCATAGCCAGCTTCGCTGAGCAGCGCTTTTGCTCTCTCTGGGTCGTACGGAAGAGCCTTCAAAGAGCTGTCGGTACCGGGAGCAATATCCGGCCATGGGTAGACCGAGGCCGGAGTGCACTGACCTGCAAAGACAAACTCGCACAATTCGTCACGATTTATCGCTAGGTTGAACGCCTCTCTAACCCGGATATCTTTCCAGACTGAATCGTCAAGGTATTGTTCGTGGAAGTAGAGTCCTAAGACACTCGCTCCCACTTTGCTAAAAATCCTTTGGCCATCTTTTTCGAGCTGAGGAGCTCTTTCTCGTGATACGGAAATTACGTCTACTTCATTAGCTTTGAGAGCCGCGATCCTAGTGCTTTCCTCCGGGATTACACGGAAGGTAAAAGTCTTGAACTTAGGTACGCCGACCCGCCAGTGTTTGTCCATGGCTTCGAATTCCATGAAATCGCCTTTGCGTTGCTCTACCCATTTATAAGGGCCACTGCCGACTGGGTCGTTTGCGAATTCTTCTATACCGACTGTCTCTGTGTAATTCTTTGGCTGGACCAGTCCTTCGACGCCCTGGATATCTGAAAGGTCCCAGTTCAGATATGCTGCAGGTTTGGAAGTCTCTATAACTATTTCATAAGGAGAAACTATCTTGATTTGATTTTCTGCGTCTTGGATTGAAGCAGTGACTTTAGTTTTATAGGAGGCAACGCTGTCTTCACTGGTCATCAATCCTATAGAAAACTTGATGTCCTCTGCTGTTAATGGATCTCCGTTATGGAATTTGATGTCTTCGCGCAATGTGAAAGACCACGTTTTGGCGTCTTCACTCATGCTCCATTCTTTGGAGGCACCCGTCCCTTTGTCCATCTCTCCAGCATCATTGGTGCCGTTGAATGCGTCGAACAACATCCTCATATACGATTTGCCGAACGCATATTCTTGCCAAACACTAGGGGTTTCGTTTCCTAGGTCCGTCAAGGCAACCGTTAATTTGCCTTGAGGCTTGACCACTGCCGGTACTGATGTTGCTGGAGCGGTGGTGGCAGCAGGTACGCTGGAAGTCGATGTGCTGCTGCTAGTTGATTCATCTGAGTCTGAAGATGAACTACAGGCTGACGCTAGTATCAGTATGAACGCCGCAAGAGCTGCGACTAAAAAAGGAACACGGAAGAATCGATACCTAGGCATTTCCCCCCCACTGTGTGATTAATTAAGAATCAGGATACTCGTCCTCAGTTGTGCACGCGAAACGGAGTTTAATTTACTCTGCTTTTCAACCGACCGAGGATAATAAATATTTATATTTAAGTCAACAAAATAGATAGCCAATATGAAGTAATACTGGCTTTGATAATAGCTGGACTTAAAACAGATTCTTAAGCTTTATCGTCGGAATGGTTGCAGGCATTTGTTTTTGTGGACACATACCCTGAGGGCGACATTTGTGTTGATGTTTCTTGGACTAAGCGACTTGACGATTTTGAGAATCGACGTTTGGCCGGCCAACAGGCGATTGAAGTCTTGAGCGATGGTCAATCCTTTCGTGTCATTCTCTGGAGTTGGAGGCTTGCTATAAGACTGCCTCGGCCACTCGTTCTAAGTCTTCGTACGCAGATTTTTCATCCGTGGTGTTTAACATATGAACCACACGGTCTGCTCCAGCGTCGAAGAACCGGCGGTTCATGTCTCGGTCATGGGGCGCATCCCACATGGTGACGTTGAGATTTGATGCGTCCCGACCGCGCGCAGTCATGAGTTCTTCTATATGTCTGCGGGCGCCGGACAGCTTCTCCGGGTCTTGGTACTGGGATGTATTACGGGCCCTAGGCAGCCAGCCGTCGCCGTAGTTTGCGATTCGGCGTGCTGCTGCATCAAGTTCGCCGCCGACAAAAATGGGCGGATGAGGTTTCTGCACCGGCTTAGGGTCGCATATTAAAGGCGGAAAATCGATGTACTTTCCGTGGAATTCGCTGATGTCGGTAGTCCACAGTTCCTTCATCGCGTCTATATATTCCCGCGTTTGCTTCCAACGGGAGGGGAAGTCTACCCCGAGAATTTCGGACTCCCCTTTGAGCCACCCTGCGCCGACCCCGAATAAAAATCGGCCGTTAGATATACGGTCCAATGTGGCTACTTCTTTTGCCAAGCGGATTGGATTTCGTTCAGGGACGAGGCAGATTCCGGTGCCGAGTTTGATTTTCTTGGTAACCGTAGCGGCTCCGGCCAAGAATAAAAGTGGGTCTATAATTTGGTTTATGCCGCCTTCGGCGTAGAACTTGGGTATGCCCCCTTGTTGACCGGTCGCAGGTGCTACTTTGAAGTCTATGGGAACGATTCCATGCTCCGGAGCCCAAAGGGACTCGAATCCGAGTTCTTCGACTTTTTGGGCCAGGCCTATAGTATTGAAATCGTGCTGGGTCATTAACAAAGCGATCCCGATATCCATGGCTCTCCTAGTTGTTTACTCTGTCTTTTACCGAAGGGCTTTAAAATATGAAAACCAAAGTCCTCCTCTACTGGTTGTTTGTAAAGGAGGACTCTTAAAATCGCTGGCGGGTTTTTGGGGTTGCTACGGGAATAGTTGTTCGCCGGTATCCGCGTCTGTCACGGTGATAGCCGCGACCGGGCAGTTCTCAGCGGCTTCCATAATCAGTTCTTCAGAATCGCCTTCGGGATTAGCGGACTGTGCTTGCCGTTCATCGTTCAGTTCGAAGGCGTTTGTAGCTATGGTGATGCACATCGCATTTCCCACGCAGACATCGTGGTCAACGGATACCGAAATCTTTCTTGCCATCGTGTTTAAGCTCCGAAGATAGAGTGTGTCGGCCTGTAGTGGATTTCAATAGGCGGCTTTTGTTTACAGGCCTTTTGCCATGCTCTCACATCATGAGAAAAGCCTTAAATAGAATCAAGCTACCAGGTTGGGCGCATTCTATCAGCGGGTTAATAGACGGTCAACCGAGTAAAGAAGATCGAAAAGCAGTAAGGGTAAGATAAGGCATCTCGGGGCTTTAGAGCGGTTTTGATAAGGCGATAGCACTTAAGTCC
>ENA-UPTF01000516-UPTF01000516.1-marine-metagenome-genome-assembly--contig:-NODE-516-length-27097-cov-9.271095_pt1 | contig 27097 bp, 28 predicted proteins | sample MGYA00238166_ERZ767019 | MGnify/ENA primary metagenome ERZ767019 (study PRJEB28930, sample SAMN06266391) | marine metagenome | isolation source: Sea water from 250 m depth | place: Atlantic Ocean | study... | reverse complement strand
ACCTCAGCTGGTTCTGGTGCTACCTCAGCTGGTTCTGGTGCTACCTCAGCTGGTTCTGGTGCTACCTCAGCTGGTTCTGGTGCTACCTCAGCTGGTTCAGCAAAGAAGGCAGAACTTGTTACAGACAATGGTTTTGTTTCATCAATAGGCTTTGGCTTTGTAAAACTAGCTAATGCGGGCTTTTCTTCTTGTTCATTTTCACTGATATCTGGCAAATCACCTAAATTGTCATGGTTAACTTTGTTACCATCTGTTCTAATGTAGTGATATCCATGTGCTCTGAAGTATTGCACATTCTTTCCAATTCTAAGTTTATTCGTACCACCATAGACAGTCATGTATTTCGAACCATGGCCTAAATTATTTGCAAGTGTATCCCGATCTATGATTTCACCATCACCTATTGTTTCCCCATTATCGCGGTGCTGCTTAATTTTACTAATATGATAATTTGAATCGTATTCTACTTCAGAAATTAAATAATCTGCCCACTTCGACATTTCAAAAAATATTGTAATAAACCCCTAATTAAGCAATGGTTTTCTCCAATTTTCGAAATTATATGTTATGTTAATCTTTAAAGTATTGAAATTAGTGGGGTTTTTAATGAAAATACAATTTGACACAAACCAATATCTTAAGAAACTAAAAAATAACAAATCTTATTTTCAAACTTTCATCAATAAAGAATCACTGGCAACAGGTGTTCTATTTTTAAAACCTGGTCAAAAAGATACACAAGATCCACATGAATCTGATGAGATTTATTATATTTTAAACGGTGATGGATTTTTACAGATAGGCAAAAAACCATATCGAGTTAAAGAAGGCCAAATCTATTTTGTAGCAAAAGATATTCCACATCATTTTTATGGTAATACAAAAAATCTTTCAGTTTTGTATTTTTTTGGTGGAAACAATTCTTAGGAAAGTCTTTTAACTTTTCTTTCAACTACTTTGATTTTATTTTCTGCTATTAGTTTCACAGCTTTTACGTATGCTTTGTGTTCTTTTGCTAGTATTTTCTTTGATAATGTTTCTTCAGTATCATTATTTTGGATTTTTACTGTTTCCTGAACAATAATTGGTCCTGTGTCCACACCCTCATCCACAAAATGAACAGTGCAACCAGAATGACTTACACCTGATTCAATTGCTTGTTTTTGTGCATCCAGTCCAGGAAATGCAGGTAAAATGGAAGGATGAATATTTAGTATTTGGTTTTTAAATTTTTTAACGAATTCTGGGCTCAATACTCTCATGAACCCTGCAAGACAAATCAGAGAATTTTTTGGTGTAATACCGTATTTACTCAGTACATGTATTATTTTTTGATCATACTCCCATCTTGTACCTTGAAATCCCTTACTTTCCACAATTTCAGTTTGCACACCAAATTTACTTGCAATCTTTAATCCATTTGCAGATGCTTTGTTCGAAATAACAATTGTAGGTTTAATTGGAATGTTTTGTTTTTGTACTGCATTAAGTATAGATTTCATGTTGCTCCCTCTCCCAGAGATTAAAATTGCAAGTTTAAGCAACACTTGATTTAGGTTTGTTCATAAAATAAAGCTATAGATTACCATGGTTTATCGTCTATCAATTTTGGTTCATTTTCTATAATTTTAAATCCCATAATATCCAGCGTTTCTTTTGCAGTAGGGGTATTTCTTTCCAATATTTGCTTCGCGAGATCAATACGTGATTTCATGTCCATATTTTGACCAATTTTGTATTTTCCTCGTAGTGATTTTGGAATTATCTTGATCACAACAACTTCGTCTAGAACATCCATCTCAGGTTTGATTGGTTCGTACCCGCCTTCAGGTTGGTATTTTTTCATCAAACCGTTTAGGGCAGTTGTTTTTTCTTTCTTGTCTGAAACAATACTAGCATTTCCTTTTATTACCACACTTATGTACAATGTATCGGCCAAAGATGCGTCAGTAGGATCTGAAAAATATGATGGTAAGAATTCTAGATTTTTGTCAACTTCAAATCCTACTTTTTGATTTCGTCTAATATTATCAAGCTTTTCACCCCTTACATGTGAATGCATGTAAATTGCATCGCTGATAAATACAAAATTCATTGGGATGATTTGTGGGTATCCATCCTCATCAATACTTGATATTCTACCGGTTTGCTGTGAGCTTAAGAATTCAATGATTTTTTCTTTTGATTTTATTTCTAATTTTCCAAGTAATTGCATTATGATTTTACTTATTTTGTTCTTTAAAATAAGGAATTACATGACTAGCAAATTTATCAATTGACCCAAAGTAGTTTTTCCCCCAAAATCTAATCACAAAATGATTTACGCCAGCTTTTAAAAATCTCTCAAATATCGGAATTACATCATCAGGTGTGCCAACGGCAGTGGAAGATCTTGCTACACCATCAGGAATTTTTGTTGCTGCTTCACGCATTTTTACAATCCAATCTTGATTTGACATAGAATATTCCGTAAAGTATTTCCTAAAATCAAATCCTTCAATTTCTTTAAGTCCATGCACCCTAAGTATTTCAGGCTTAAACAGACTAACTTTAACAGCTTCTTTCATTCTAGCCCAAGATTCTTCGGCATCATCAGAGAAATAAACATCAATATCTAATGCCATCTGAAAATTATCCTTCTCCTCTTGTGTTCGGTTATTTTCATTCATTGATACCTCAATTTGCTTTTTATGGTCTTCAAATAATTCTGGTGTGTACCCTATTGGTAACCAACCATCACCATATTTTCCAGTTAGGCCCAATGTTCTTTTTCCACCAGAAGCCATGTATGTTGGTGGGCGTGGTTTTCTTATTGGCGGTGCCTGAAGGCAAGCAGATTTTAATTGATAGTATTTGCCATCATGATCTACAGTGTTATCAGGTGTAGAATCATATAGTTTGTGGATTACTTGAATTTGTTCTTCCCATTTAGAGACTGGTTTTTCAAACGGAATACAAAATTCTTTTAGATTTTGCGCTTCACCTGCACCAATTCCAAGAATAGCCCTACCTTTTGAAACACGGTCTAATGTAATTGCAGCTAGTGCAATATTTGATGGATGTCTTCTAATTGCATCGGTAACACATGTTCCTAATTCAACATTACGTGTAACAGCTGCAATTGATGACAGCATAACCCAAGGGTCTAGCACAATTGCGTTTTTCCATTGTGGAACATTCGTGTGGTCCATATAGAAAATAGAATCATAGCCAGTACGGTCAGCCAACAAACAAGCAGTCAGAATCTGATCTTCAGAATAACCTGCTCTTGCAACGTTTAGCCCATTCTGAATTCCGAATTTAATCATATTATTTTTACCTAGTAAAATTCCTTAATTTCAATATTAATAAGTTCTCAACTGTTAGGGAATACTAATTGTGTATTATGTAGAAAATTAACTCAAAGATTACCATCATTTATTGCATTAAGACATTTAATGACATCTTCCTTTGAAATTGGGATTGGGTTAGGATCAAGATGCCCCTTATCTGTCATTACAACATCAGCTGCTTCATCAACAGGAGCCTTTAACTCCATTTTATCAAAACCAAGTTTTTCAATAACCTGTTTAAATTTTTCATAGAAAATTGAATTATTGTGTTTATGCGCTATGGTGGTGCATGAAGATAAGGAGTATCCATGGGCAACGCCTTCATTAGAAAACACATATGATAATGCATGACCAAGCGTAGTAGAACAGTTCCCAAATCCCATACCTGAAAGCATTGAACCGTAAGGATAGTTTTCCGGCTTGTCGTTCATGATTGCATCATACAACACATCAAACGCTTGTTTGCATAATGTTCTTGTCAAATCATTACCCAACTTGCTATCATATCCTTCTGTGGCTTGAGCACATGCATCACAAACTGAATTATTAATGATTTGTTCCGGGGTGCCATCCATAAAGTATGAATCAACTATAGCACGATCCGCCAAGAATCTATCTTCATGTAGAAGTTTTTTCTTACCATCAAATTTTAAAACACAATAAGTTGTCATTTCAGCTCCTGTACCAAAAGTTGTAGGAATCAAAATCTTTTCTACACCGAATTCTGACGAGCTGTATTTTACAACATCCATAGAGCTTCCTCCACCAAGACCAATTAATGCAGATGGGTTTTTTCCTTTGAATTCAGATATAAGATTGTTAACGTCATTAATGGATGGTTCTGGCGTAACTTTATCAAACAGCATATAGTCTTGAATTCCCATTCTGTCTAACCACTTTCCAGATAATTTTGGAGGTGCAGTAGTTACAACTAATGCATTTTTTGGGTAGTCTGCCTCAGAAAGTGCATTTTCACCAAACTGAATTACTTTTGGTATTCTTACTGTATGCATAGTTTATTGAAATTATGATTCTTATTATATCTTACAATCATTGGGAACTTAATTTATTTATTGAAAATAAAATTATAAAATGATGATTAAGAATTTTAACTCGTTAGCAAATACAGCAGTGAAGAAAAAGGCATTAAATATATTAGAAGCAGGATTAGTCGCCGCACAACCAAAAAATTTTCTAAAAACATTTGTGGATAAAAATTACATACTACTGGGAAAAAATAGTATATTTTTATCAAATTACAGAAAAATTTTTGTAATTGCATATGGGAAGGCTGCAGATTCTATGGCAGAGTATGTATCAAAGAAAATTAAGGTTTCAAAAGGAATTGTTGTAATTCCGAAATATACCAAATCTTCAATAACTAGTAAAAAATTCAGTGTGTTTTATTCTGGGCACCCATTACCTGATAAGGAAAGTGTAAGAGCGGGTAAAACAGTACTAGAGTTTGTTAACAACTGTTCTAAGGGGGATTTTATACTATTTTTGGTGTCAGGTGGTGGGTCATCATTATTGGCTCTTCCAGACAAAATAACATTAACTGAAAAAAAACACACGACCAAATTATTATTACAATGTGGTGCTACAATTGATGAATTTAACTCTGTTAGAAAACATCTCTCAATGATAAAAGGTGGTAAACTTGTTCAAAACATGAATTGTGATGGGTGTGCATTGGTAATGTCAGATGTTGTGAGTAACGATTTATCTGTGATTTCATCAGGGTGTACTTACAATGATAATACAACATTTTCTGATGCGGTAAACGTAATAAGAAAATACTCCTTGGAGAAAAAACTTCCAAAAAAAGTAATTACACATCTAAAACATGGTTTGATTACAAAGACGGTGCGACCAAACAGACCAAAGATAAAGAATAAAATCATAGCAACTAACCAGGATTGCATAAATGCTATGGTTTTAAGAGCCAAGTCACTTGGATTCACTACTAAAGTTTATTCACCAATTAAACAAGATGTCGGTATATCAGCAAAAAAAATTGTACAGATGATACCAAGAAATAAGAAATCATGTCTCATATTTGGCGGTGAACCAACAGTACAAGTAAAAGGAAAAGGAAAAGGAGGACGTAACCAAGAACTCGTACTACAGATCTTAAAATTAATTCATAATTCTAATCATCACATGCTAGTTTCTTCAACTTCAACGGATGGTGTTGATGGTAATACAACATGTTCTGGAGCCTTTATTGAAAGCAATTCATCTAGTCTGCAAGAAATCTCTTCCTATTTGGTGAATAACGATTCTCATTCGTTTTTCAAAAAATATCGCGGGTTGATAAAAACAGGACCTACTAAAACCAATTTAATGGATATAGGCTTGATCATAAAATACTAGTTTATGTCCAAGCTTTTTTGTCTTTCTTCCAAATAATTTTGTCATCAATGTACGTATGATCTTTTTCTTCAAATACTGTATGCCATTTTCCATTATCTGGGAAAATTCTGTTTAATTCCTTAACTTTCCTATTAGTTGGTGCTTTATTCATCAAAGCACCCCATTTCATATGTGGAATTTTTGGCATAACGTCATTGATGTCAGTCATAGCACACCTTGGAAAGATCCTTATTTAAAAATCATTATTTGTTTTATTAAATCGTTAAACAAAATCCCTAGAGTCCCTAGAAGCAGACGTTTTATTATTACCAGAAAGATGTTCCGTAGCTATATTTTTTGTTGGATTTATCAAATGATATTCCAATTTTAGATTTCTATGACCAACTAACTGATTAATAAAGTGGATTTTGTCATTAATTATTTGGTTTTCTGTTTTACACTGCTGTATTAAAATTTCATACATTTCTTTTGAGTCACACATAACATGTACCTTATCAAAATCTTTTATGGTAAAAACACCAAGACCCCAATAAATTCCCACATGAAGTGCAACAAATCTTGATTCGTCATCATTTTTTATGTCTAACTTATATCCTGAAATATACGGTGGTGGATGTTCTCTGATTTGGGTTACTACTTCCTTTCCAGTTTTTATTGACCACGAGTACTCTTTCAAATTACCATCAAAAAATAGTTCGTGTTCCAACTGTCAATCAAAAGCGTGTTTTTTGTCTATATATTTTAAATTCATCACTTATTGATCAACATTGAAAGTTTCCAATAATGCTTGAATCACACTCATTTTTTACAAAAATGGTGGATGAATTAATAGAATTTTCAGAATATGATTCTGAATTATCTGACGGTATTAAATGGCTTGACGAACAAGCACAAAAGAAAGGATTGTCATTCTATGATATGGTTTTTCATGTTTTGTATAAGCATGATGTTAATACAAAAGCAAAGGAATGGCTTCATTCTAGAAATTAATTTTATTACTTGTCCCTTTTTTCTATAGGTATGTATTCACAACCTTGTGGTCCAGCATATTTTCCAACATACACAGCCTTTGGTCTGTATAGCATAGGTTTTGGTGCGGCCTCTGCAAATTTTTCTTCAATTATATGTGCAGCCCAACCAGCAACCCTAGAAACAGCAAAGATTGGTGTATTAAGATCCATTGGAATTCCTAGCATATAGTAAACCGATGCACTGTAAAGATCTACATTTGGAAAAATTTCTACATCCTTAGTCTTTTTCATTAAAGATGCAGTAGTCTGTTCTACTTTGTTCGTTATATCATACCATGGCAAGTTAATTTTTTCTGCTAGCCGCTTTGATAATTCTTTTAACACTTGGGATCTAGGGTCAACAGTTTTGTAGACTGCATGTCCCATTCCCATAACTCTTTCATTCTTGGCAAATTTTTCTTTAATGTATGGTTCAACATTATCTATTGTTTTTATATCAAGAAGCATTCTCATTACTTCATAATTTGCCCCTCCATGCAATTCACCGCTTAATGCACCAACTGCCGCACTAGCAGCAGAGTACATATGTGCGCGTGTTGATGCAACTTCTCTAGCTGCGAATGTTGAAGCATTCAAAGTATGGTCTGCATGCAAAATCAGGCAAATATCAAATATTTTTTCTAATTCTTGTTCTGGTTTTTCTCCATTTAATGTATATAGAAAATTTGCTGCGTGACTCAAATTAGGATCCGGCTCAACAATTTCTTTATTATTACGTATTCTGTGCCAGCTTGAAACAATTGTTGGTACCTTTGCAATTAGATTAATAGCTCTTTCATAACTTGCTTCTTTAGTTGCAAATTCCTCATCATAGTAACCACCAAATGCCGCAACAAATGCTTGTAGAACATCCATAGGGTCTGCATCTTTCCGCCAGTTACCCATGTTAATCTGCATTTGTTTAGGTATAATTCTAGCATTAGCTAACTTTGCTCTGAAATCGTTATACTCATTTTTAGTTGGTAATTCATCATGAAGTAGCAGATAACATGTCTCTTCAAAGTTAGAATTTTTTGTTAAATCTAAAATATCATAACCACGATAAATCAGCTTTCCTTTTTGACCATCAATAGATGATATTTTAGTGTCAGCCACCTCTATGTTCCTTAAACCAATGTTTTTTGTATCCATATTTCTTATCTAAAAATATCGTTTTTAAATTTTCAATCGTACTAATGTTTTGAAAATTTAGTATTTTGTCTAATCTATTAACACTTGATCATATAACGTGATTTTTAACTGAATTAACATGTCATACTTAGAGCGCGGATTAATACAACAAGTAGATAAAATCATTCTTAATGCTAGCCCAAAAGAATTGGCTGAATTACAGAAAATTGATGTTAAAACTCAACTTGATGGAGTTTGGTTTTATGATTATTATACATCATTACATCAAAAGCCAGAACAAAAGATTCAGACAAAAAATAAATTTTAAAACATTTTAATAATTTTATCATCCTTGATTTAAATGAGGGATTCAAGCAACTTAATAATATGTCAACCAAATCATCTAGAAAAACAACTTTACAAAAAACTTCAGCGGAATCTAAAAAACAACAGAGAACTAAAACTATCTGTGTTTCACATAAGGAAGATGCGGATGGGATTTCTTCTGCTGCATTAATAAAACAAGCATTTGGTGGTGATTGTGTACTTGTAGATTATCCAGGTATGGTGGATGCTCTTGAGCTATTACGTAATGATAAAAAATTAAAAAAATTATTCATCTGTGATCTTGGATTAAATAAACAAATAAATGATAATTTTGTTGAACTGCTTACTGAATTAAGAAAAAAACGGGTCTCTGTGACTTACATAGATCATCATGATATAGATTCAAAAGTTATTACTAAACTTAAAAAAATTAAAGTAAAACTAATTCATAATATTTCTGAATGTACATCTGTTCTTGTTTATGATACGTTTAAGAAAAAATTATCAGAACATTCTTCGTTTATTGCTGCGTGTGGTGCAATAACGGATTATATGGAAAATAAACCAGTCGCTTCAAAACTTTTACAAATGTATGATCGGCAGTTTGCATTGGTAAATGCTACTGTCTTAACTTATAATATAGTGGGGCATCAAAAAGACCCTGACTATCTTCTTTATTTGGTTGATGAATTGTCAGAATCAAAATTCCCACATGAAATTCCAAACACCTATGAATTTGCTCAAATTCAAGTTGGAAAACTTGCTGAAATAATGTCAAAGGTCAGGAAGTCAATGAAAGTTTCAAAAAACCTTGCTCATATGGAAGTTCTTGATTCAGGTGCAAGTGGAGCTGTTAATTTTGTACTTGGTTTTTCAGGCAAAGATGTTGGTGTTGCGTATAAGGAACGTGTGGATAAGGGAATTTATGCAGTATCTGTAAGAGGCTCGCCATCATGTAAGACTCATTTAGGTAGACTGGTATCTTCTGTTGCTGCTGATCTTGGAGGATCTGGCGGTGGTCATGATAGAGCATGTGGCGCGGTCATTCCAAAGGAAAAAATGAAAAAATTTCTGCGTGAAATGAACTCAAAATTAGGATAATCTACAGCTTAAGCAAATTTGATGTTGGGCTCTAAAATTAATACGTAGCACCCTAATCTTAAATTTACGTAATTTTGTGTGTGAATATTTCATGATTAAAATCAATTCAACACAAAACGAATCTAAGGAATTAAGAAAAATCAGACATTTTTCTTCAATAGTAATCAAAAAACTGAAATCAGAATCAATAAGTTCTGAAAATATCAACAATTTTACTTTTGAAGAATTAACTGATATTAATAAAATACTTTCATTAACTAATTTTCTCCTTGCAAAATATGAGAATAAAAAAAATATGCATTTAATTTTAAAGGAGTTCGTTGATTTAATTACAAAGTCCGCAAATTCTCTTGAATCTATAGACGATGATGTTGAGGAGTTGCTTATATCCTCTACAACTGAAATTTCGCGATTAAAAAACATTCAGCATAATTTTTCTAGAAAAAATGATTCTATTTTTAATGAAAACAAACCAGAGAATGAACAAAATGGTAAAAACGGTGTAAATAATTTAACTAGATTTTCTACAGATGTTTACTCTCCTAACTGCCCTTCTAAAACTATATGTGATTCTTAATAGGTAATCTAGATGAGTTTAGCCCCACAAGAAATAGAAAAAAGTGCCAGTAGATATGCGTCAGATGCAATCAAATATGATTCACAAGGCGCACGTGGAATGGCAATTGCACATTATCAAAAGGCAATTGATGCATTATTCAAATTAATGCATCTTTATCCTGATAGTAAATTAAATAAAATCTATACTGAACGCATGAAATCATATCAAAACAGAATAAAGATACTTCAATCTACACATGGAGTTGATTTTGAACCTGCTGTAGATCCAAAGGCATCACCGGAAACACAACAAGCAAGTGTTGCAAAGACTCGTGAAGATACATTTGATGATATGGTAATGAAAGAAAAACCAAACGTTCGTTGGTGTGATGTTGTTGGTATAGATGACGCAAAAAATGCATTACGTGAATCTATAGTTTACCCAAGTAAGAGGGCTGATCTTTTCCCATTAGGCTGGCCAAGAGGAATTTTATTATACGGTCCACCGGGATGTGGTAAAACAGTTCTAGCGGCAGCTACTGCAAATGAGCTTGATGGTTATTTTATCAATGTAGATGCGTCATCCATGATGAGCAAGTGGCTAGGTGAGGCAGAAAAGAATGTTTCAAAATTATTTAAAATGGCACATACTTATGCAGAGAAAGAGGGTAAGCCAGTTATTTTATTCATTGACGAACTTGACTCTCTTTTAGGTGAACGAACAAACGAGATTGGCGGTGAGGTTAGATCAAGAAACCAATTTCTTACAGAAATAGATGGTCTTAATGGTAAAGGCAAAGAAGCTAAACTGTATGTGATTGGTGCCACCAATAAACCCTGGAGTCTAGATCATCCGTTTTTGCGCAGATTTCAAAAAAGAATCTATGTTTCACTACCGACACTGATAGCTAGAGAAAAACTCTTTGACCTTTATACAAACCAACTAAAACTAGATTCTAGAGTAAAACCTTTAGCACTAGCAAAAATTTTTGATGGTTATAGCGCAAGCGATATTAAAGATATTTGTCAGGCCGCTCAGCTAAAAATTGTGAATGAATTATTTAGCTCAACTGAATACAAAGAGCCTGTAGCGGGAGAAAATCCTCCTTTACCACGTGACTTAACTATGAAAGATTTTAGGGAAATTATAGATAGACGAAAACCAAGTGTTTCCAACGAAATGATTAGGGCATATTATAAGTGGAGCGAACAATTCAAGGCACTTTAATACAAAAAATCATTAGAACTTTAATTACTAACCATTTACAAAAACTTAAATTCCTAATTTAATTGACTCGCAGAGGGTCGCAATAACTGTAAAGAAATCTAAGTTTGCAAACAAATTTGCAAAACTGATCTTAAGTGACGGCTCTGTTTTTGATGGCATGGGATTTGGCTATTCTACAACAACTTTTGGTGAAATTGTCTTTAATACCGGAATGGTTGGTTATACTGAGACGTTAACAGATCCATCCTATAGTGGCCAGATTCTTACTCTGACGTATCCATTAGTAGGCAATTACGGTGTACCTGATCCTGCTGTAAAAACTGATGGAATACCAAAATTTTTTGAATCTGATAGAATTCAAGTTCGCGGCTTGGCGGTCCACGAATTATGCTTGACAGCTAGTCATTGGAATCTTACTATGACACTTGATGAGTGGTTACACAATGAAAAAATTCCAGGAATTTCTGGCATTGATACACGAGAACTAACGAAAAAACTGAGGCAGTCAGGAGTTATGATGTCAGCTTTAGCTGTGTCTGAAAATGAAATTGATGAAAATGATCTTAAAAGGAAATTAGAATCTGCGCCGAATTATAATAATGAAAAGTTTATGGATTTGGTTTCAACCAAGAACGTACAGAAAATAGGTAATAAACCAAAAAATGTTGTATTAATTGATACTGGCACAAAAAATGCCATAGTTAGGAATATTCTTGATATTGGTTATAGTGTTGTTAAAGTTCCGTGGAATACTAGTATTGAGGAAATTTTAAAGCATGACCCAAAAGGTGTTGTAATAAGTAACGGACCCGGTGACCCACAAAATTGTCCAGATACTGTTTCTACTGCTAAATCATTAATTGAAAATAATGTACCAACATTAGGAATATGTCTTGGGGCACAAATTTTAGGAATTGCGGGAGATGCCAAAACATACAAACTAAAGTATGGACATAGGGGTCAGAATAAACCATGTGTAAATCTATCTAACAATCAAGTTTATGTTACTAGCCAAAATCACGGTTATTGTATAAACCCTGATTCACTACAAGATTCTAAATTTGATTTATGGTTTTCAAACACGGATGATAAAACTGTAGAAGGAATTATACATGAAAATAAAAAATGTATTGCAGTTCAATTTCATCCAGAGGCATCGCCAGGACCTTATGATTGCAAATTCATTTTTGAAGAGCTGAAAAACATAATGGAGGGGAAAAAATCTGGTGAAGCATGAAACGTTAGAAAAAATTCTTGTTCTTGGCAGTGGGGCAATAAAAATCGGAGAAGCAGGAGAATTCGACTATTCCGGAAGTCAATGCCTTAAAGCAATTCATGAAGATGGAATTAAGAGCGTTCTAATCAACCCAAATATTGCTACTATTCAAACTGATACAAGGTTTGCCGATGAGGTTTACCTCTTACCTGTTACTCCAGAGTATGTTCAATCTATTATTGAAAAAGAGAGGCCTGACGGTCTTATGTTAGGCTATGGTGGTCAGACTGCACTAAATTGTGGTGTAAATCTTGACAAACTTGGAATATTAAAAAAGTATGGAGTATCTGTTTTGGGAACACAAATTCCTGGAATCATGGCAGCAGAAGACAGACAGAAGTTTAAAGATTATATGGTTAAATGCAATGTACCAGTTTTAAAAAGTAAAACAGTAAACACATTTGATGATGCAAAAAAAGTTGCGGAAGAATTAGGCTATCCTGTAATAGTTAGAGTTGCATATACTCTAGGAGGCAAGGGTGGTGGAGTAGCATTTAATGAAATCGAATTACATGAAATTGTGGGTCGTGGACTCACAGCGAGTCTTGTAGGACAAATATTAATTGAAGAATATGTAGGTAGTTGGAAACAAATTGAATATGAGGTAATGCAAGATTATTCAGAAAATAATGTCATAGTTTGTAATATGGAAAATGTTCTTTCAATGAAAGTACACACTGGTGATAATATTGTAGTTGCACCCTCACAAACTTTGGACAATCATGAATATCACATGTTAAGAACTGCCGCATTACGAGCTACAAAACAAATTGGGATTGTCGGTGAATGTAATATCCAATTTGCATTGGATCCAAATTCTGACAAATATGCAGCAATTGAAGTTAATCCTAGACTTTCGCGCTCCTCAGCATTGGCAAGTAAGGCCACTGGATACCCATTAGCTTACATGTCTGCAAAGATTGGGCTTGGTTATTCGTTGCCTGAATTAGTAAATAGTATTACCAAGGCTACAACTGCTTGTTTTGAGCCATCACTTGACTATATTGTCTGTAAACATCCAAGATGGGATTTTGAGAAATTTGAACTTGTAAACAGGAAACTAGGACCCACAATGAAGTCTGTTGGTGAGGTAATGGCAATTGGAAGAAATTTCGAAGAATCACTTCAAAAATCAATACGAATGCTTGACATAGGAGTAGACGGTCTTGTTTTAAATCGTCGAAAAAGTGACTCCGTTGATCAAGAACAAATCGAAGAGCATCTTCAAGCCATTGATGACCAAATTTTATTCCATGTTGTGCACGCTCTTCGTATTGGAATGTCTATTGAAAAAATTTACCAGTTATCTTCCATTGAACCATGGTTCCTAGAAAAAATCAATAATATTGTGCAGACTGAGGCAAAATTAAAATCATTGCCACTTGAACGAGGAATTCTATCAGATGCAAAAAAATTTGGATTCTCTGATAAGCAAATAGGACGAGCTGTTAATAAAGAGGAATTAGAGATTAGAAAAATTAGAAAAGGGTTTAACATATTTCCAGTAGTTAAACAGATTGATACACTTGCAGCTGAATGGCCGGCAGTAACCAATTATCTTTACCTTACTTACGGCGGAACAAGTAATGATATTTCACTTACCACTGAGGATAGTGGAATTGTGGTTATTGGTGCTGGTCCATATAGAATTGGTAGCAGTGTAGAATTTGATTGGGGAACTGTGAATATGGTTTGGGGCCTTCAAGATAATGGTGAAAAAAATGTTGTTGTTGTAAACTGTAATCCTGAAACTGTCTCTACGGACTATGATATTTGTAAGCGTCTTTATTTTGAAGAATTAACGCTTGAAAGAATTTTAGATATAACAGAATTTGAAAGTCCAAAGGGTGTTGTAACGTCAGTTGGTGGTCAAGTAGCAAATAATCTTACCACAAAATTATCTAACAATGGTGTAAAAATTTTTGGGACAAAAGCTGAAGATGTAGATATGGCTGAAAATCGTTCAAAATTCAGTCAAGTTTTAGATAGGCTTCACATAATGCAGCCAGCTTGGCAGGCGTTTACTAGTATCACTGATGCCAAAAATTTTGCATTAGAAGTCGGTTACCCTGTTTTGGTTAGACCTTCATATGTTTTAAGCGGAGCAGCAATGAAAACAGTTTGGTCACAAGTAGAACTTAAAAAATTTGTTACTGATGCTACAATTGTATCACCTGATCATCCTGTTGTGATTACAAAGTTTATGCTTAATGCATTGGAAGTTGATGTAGATGGTGTTTGCGATGGAAAAAACGTGATAATCGGTGCAATAGTGGAACACATTGACAGTGCGGGGGTTCATTCAGGCGATGCAATGATGTGTATACCGCCTTGGAGATTAAGTAATAAGATTATTGAGAATATTATTGATTCCACAACTAGGATTGCAACGGAGTTTAACATCAAGGGGCCATTTAATTTACAATTTTTAATTAAGGATGATCAAGCATATGTAATAGAATTAAACATTCGTGCCTCACGTTCTATGCCATTTGTTTCCAAGTTCATTAGAATGAACTTGATTAGTTTAGCTTCACAGGCTACGTTAGGAAAAACCTTACCAAAAATGACCCAAAATTTGTGGATGAATACTGGATTATACGGAATAAAAGTCCCTCAGTTCTCTTTCATGCAGTTGGATGGTGCTGATATAGTATTAGGGGTTGAAATGCAATCTACTGGTGAAGCTGCATGCTTTGGAGATAGTTTTTACGATGCATTGTCAAAAGGTTTACAATCTGTTGGATACAATCTTCCAAAAACAGGTTCAGCACTTGTCACAATTGGTGGTGTAGAAAACAGAGAAAAACTGTTACAAACATCTGCGCTTTTGAAAAAGTTAGACTATAAAGTTATGGCAACAGAAACTACCGCTGAATTTTTTAAGGAAAAGATTGGTGATGTTCAGATTGTTCATAAAATTAGTGAACCAGAAAGAAAACCAAATATTACAGACTTACTTTATGAGAAAAAAATCAATTTCATAATAAATATTCCAAGTACCGCCACAATAGAAAAATATGTTGGGATGTTGTATGATGAATATCAAATACGACGAAAATCTCTAGAATTGGGGATACCAGTACTTACAACTATAGAGTTAGCGGAATCTTTTGTTAAAACACTTGCTTGGTTACGGGATAATGAAACCACAAAAGAACCACTGTCACAATACAAAGATTTTGTTTAAATAACTTGAGACAGCAATGATTCATTACCTATAATGGTTCCATCAAGATCAACAATTTTTGCCTGTAATGCTTCCATTCTTTCTATAATAGGCGATATTGATTTCTTATAGATTTTTTTTTGTGTCGCATAAAAATATCTATTAAATGATGGAAGAATGATTATTTCTAATTCACCAGTTCTGGTGGGAAATATACTATGCTTTTTAGATTTTAATGATACCCAAACTCTCTTACCGTTGAGAAGTGATTTTTCCTCGAAATAAACTGGATGCAAATGTCCCATGATTATTTTATTTACGTGTGAAAAATTTTCTGAAGGCATTGTATGACCATGAGTTAAAAGCATATTTTCTACAACTATTCCTTTCGAACTGGCAAGTGTAATCCCTTTTGGTATTAATTTTTCAATATTTGCATCGTGATTCCCCGGTATTACAGTTACATCAATTCGCTTTTTTATCATTTCAAAAAAAGCTGGTATTGTATTCCACTCCGTTTTTGTTATATATTTTATTCCAGATTTTATATCACCAAGCAGAATTAATGATTCAGGTTTTGTTTTATCTAAAATTTTTTCAATATCTTTTGCTGTTTCGATTATAGATGTATTTTTTCCTAAATAGATATTATTGGATGATAATTTAGCCTCAAATCCCAAATGTAAATCTGTAATGACCAGACTTCTTTCATCCCCATTAATTACAAGTGCAGGATATCTAGGGACTATTCTGGTTAGCATTTAAAAACATAATAATCTTTTTTAATTAAATTCTTATGTTAATGTCACCTGAAAAGCTCGATTCAACTTTAATTGAAAAACGTGTAAAATTGCATATTTTTCAGCCAAGTAAAAGAAAAATATGGACAGTTGTGGGCGTAGAAAATGAATATTGGCTTGATCCTGAATTGGATTTTTGTTCTTGTCCTGGATATTATTTCAGTAAAAAAAATGGAGAAAAAACATGCTATCATCTAAAATCACTTAAAACGGCTGTTGCTCAAGACAAGCTCGAATTAATTACATTTTCAGATCAGGAATATGAAGATTTCATATCTGGTCTACTTTCTGATTTACAAGAGATTATACCAGATAATAAAAAATAGATTGAAAAATTATTAATAATAAAAAATCAAAAGTCTCTTTAGCAGTTTTTTACACAGATAAAAGCCATCTCTTGAGTATCCTGAAGACCATATCTGTTTGGTATGATACCAACAGTATACTTCATTTCATCATCATATTGAACATCAAATTGTGTTGTAACAGTGATAGGGTTATTTGGTTCAAGTTCTAACACTGTTAATTCATTTTCTCCATACCCGATAAATTTTGCATCATGTTTTTTATGATTAATGTCATAAAGAAAAAACTGACCACCTGTTAGTTCAACAGTTTCATTACCAGTATTGTTTGCAGTAATTTGAATTTGGAAATACACTCCATCTGGGATTTCGCTTGATTCGCTAAGCAAGCCCGGGTTAGGTCCCGTTTCTATATACAATTCTTGAAACTCTTGTTGTGCTTTATCTTTTTCAAGAAATTCATAATTTGTGACATATTGAACATCAAATTTTACATCGCCAACTTTTATCTCATCTCCGTATTCCGAAAATTTACTAATAGTTTGGCTATCCCAAAATATTATCATGGACACAGAAATTGAGCCTATAACTATCGCAATTGCTATAACAGTGGCAAACCCTACCATTACGGTAACCCTTCTTCTATATCAGAACAATATTTGTGTACCCAATCACCTTTAGAATTTTTTACTATTTCTTTACCCACTTTGATTATACCATCACACTCAACACATTTTCCGTTAAATTTAGCCTTCAAAATTACCAACTACCTATCATAGTGCTTTCTTATTTTATCAAGCATTGCATCATCCTCAGCTTTTACGCATTTAATCCATTCTTCTTTGCTATGCTCAGAAATTTTTTTATTACAAATTAAACAAATATTTTCATCCATAAAAAATGGTGATATTAGGGCATAGATTAATGTTAAATTTCGGTATATATTTCCGAGATATTACCATACTTACATATAATTATAATCGGTAGAAATAACATGAAAGCAGCGATTGTAAAATCCAATTCAATAATAGAAATAAAAAATTTGGAAAAACCTACACTAGGTCCACGTGAGATTCTTGTCAAGATGCAGGCTTGTGGCATATGTGGCTCTGACGTAGAAAAGGTATTTGGTAAATATGGACAACCATCTATGAGGCTTGGGCATGAACCTGCTGGTATAATAACCCAAGTTGGTTCGGAAGTTTCAGACTTCAATACTGGCGATCGTGTATTTACACATCATCATGTGGCATGTTATTCGGATGATTGCCATGAATGTAGTCATGGAAATGAAACAATGTGCAAAAGATATTACGAATCAAATCTTGAACCATGTGGGCTTGCTGATGAATACATTGTGCCGGAATGGAATGTAATACATGGCGGCGTGATAAGAATTCCTAATTCTGTTTCATTTGAAGAAGCAGCAATGATTGAACCACTTGCATGTTGTGTTAGGGCATGGAGTAAATTCAGATACAAAAAGGATGATAGTGTTGCTGTACTTGGTATTGGTCCCACTGGAATAATGCATGCATTACTTGCAAAATTACATGGTTTTGGGAAAATATTTTGTATAGATTTGAATGAATTTAGATTAGATTTTGCAAAAAAATTTGAAACCATCACAATCAATACTGGAAATACTAATGCTTTGGAACAAATAAAATCCGAAACAGAAAATCAAGGCGTTGATGTTGTTATAGTATCTACTAGTAGTTTAAGTGCATTAAAGGACGCCATTAATTTTGTTAGAAAAGGCGGTACTATTGTTATGTTTGGTGTTCCAAGTAAGGGCGCAACTGTGGATCTAGATATGAGTGAAATATACTCGAAGGGAATTACAATTGTTAATTCTTATGCAGCATCTGATACTGATACAAGAAATGCATTTGATCTAATTAATTCTAAGAGAATTAATGTATCACAGTTAATCACACATGAGTATAATTTGTCCGATGCGCAAAAGGCATTTGAACATGCAAAAACTGGTAAAGATGCCATGAAAATAATCATAAATAACTGAGAAAGGCTTAAAGAAGGCTAATTGTTTCTACACAGAACGAAGAAAAATGGATTGGGGTTTACGAAATAGAATATCTCATATTATTAAGCCAAATGATAGTCGTGCATTAATGCTAGCTGTTGATCATGGATACTTTCTTGGTCCAACAGAGAAATTAGAAATTCCTAGGAAAACAATTACACCTATACTCAAGTATTGTGACTCGTTGATGCTTACAAGAGGTGTACAAAGGACTTCTGTTGACCCAAAATACCCAGTACCAATAGTTTTGAGAGTATCTGGAGGTTCTAGTATTATAGGTGAGGATTTATCCAACGAAGAAATTACTGTAAGCATAAAAGATGCTATCAAGTTGAATGCATGCGGTTTAGCGATGTCAATTTTTGTAGGTTCAAAATATGAAAAACAAACAATTGTTAACCTTGGGCGATTGGTAAGCGATGCAGAAGAATATGGTATTCCTGTTTTGGCTGTTACTGCTGTAGGAAAAGAAATCGGACAAAAGGATGCACGTTATCTATCACTCGCCTGTAGAATCGCTGCTGAACAAGGTGCTCATATTGTTAAAACTTACTATTGTGAAAATTTTGAGAAAGTAGTAGAATCATGTCCTGTCCCAATCATTGTTGCTGGTGGTAAAAAAATACCAGAACGTGATGCGCTTGAATTAGCATATAATTCAATCAAGGGAGGTGCTGTTGGTGTAGATATGGGTAGAAATATTTGGCAATCTGATAACCCTGTACCTATGATCCGTGCAGTTCGTGCTATTATACATGGTAATGCAAATGTTAGTGAAGCCTACGAACTCTACAAAAATTTTTGTAAATCTAAACCAAAACCAGATGCAAAACCAAAATCCAAAAACTAATTCTTAAGAAAAATTATTCAGGAATTTGATCAAGATGGAAATGTATGATTTTCCATTTTTCTTTCTTAATTAAAACAAACGTTGCTCTACCATTAATTGTGATTTGTTTACCCGTGAAAGCTTTATTGTCTACTAGCATACCTTTTTGTTTTAGCCTAAATTTAGCAATAGCTATGTTTTCAAATATGTCTATTTGTGGTTTTAATATTTCATATTGGTAATCAGAAATACTAGAAAATCTCAATTCTTCAAGAGTGAGTGTTTCGGTATAATTCTTCAAGTTATATGGCGGAAGATCACTAAAACTAGAAAATTCTGGAATATCAAGTTGAATATCTTTTAGCTTTGCAAAATTTTTGAGTCTACCACATTCATCAAAAAGAGCGTTAATCGGTGCTAAAACTTCTAATTCATCATTTGAACCAGCCAAGTTATTATTTTCTAGTTACAGTTTACTTTAAGTATTCATAAAAATCAAACCAAAATTTTTCTGATTATATGATCTAGAAACATTAATTAATTGATCAGGGTTTGCATACGTTGCTGTATGAACAAAATCAGTCAAACTAGCATTGTTGGTATTCTGTTGCTAGTTGACCTGAAGCTGTAATTCTGCAGCCAGTTTTTAACACAATTAAAATTATGGTGTAGATGGTGAAATGATAAAATGGTAAACATGAATGGTGGAAAGGCGCTAATGAAAGCGTTGGAGAAGGAAGGCGTAAAAGAAGTCTTTGGCTTACCGGGAGGTGCAAACCTTCCAATGTATGATGAGCTTTACAAAAGTGATATACGTCATATACTAGTAAGACACGAGCAATCTGCTGCGCACATGGCAGACGGTTTTGGAAGAGTTAGTAGAAAACCTGGTGTTTGTTTTGCAACATCAGGACCTGGTGCAACAAACTTGTTAACTGGGATTGCAACTGCACAGGCAGATTCAGCTCCAATGGTTGCTGTCACTGGTCAAGTTCCGGTAAAGATGATTGGTCGTGATGCATTCCAAGAAAGTGACATAATAGGAATGTCAAACCCATCTGTAAAGTATGCATTTCAGCCAAGAAAACCTGAAGAAATTCCTGAAGTTGTAAAAAAAGGATTTTACATTGCAGAAACAGGCAGACCTGGCCCTGTATTACTTGACATTCCAAAAGATGTTCAACAAAATGAGGCAGAAATGACTTTTCCAGAAGAAGTAAGAGTTCCAGGTTATCACCCATGGACTGACGTTGACATGATCAATATTGAACGAGCTGTAGAATTACTTCTTTCTTCAGAGAAACCAATAATCTTAGCTGGGGGTGGAACAATAATCTCTTCCGCCTTTGCGGAGCTTCAATCTATAGCTGAAATGTTGATGATTCCAGTGGTTACGACATTCAAAGGCAAGGGTGCTTTTCCAGAAAATCATCCACTTTCTCTTGGTCCAATTGGTATGCATGGTCACGCGGAGGCCAATAAGATTATGACGGAAGTAGACTGTGTTTTAGCTATCGGAACAAGATTTTCAGATCGTTCTGTTGGAACGTTTGAAGAATTTGAGCGTAACTTGAAAATCATACATATGGATGTAGATCCTGCAGAAATTGGAAAGAATCAGACAACACAGGTTGCTGTCGTAGGCGATGTAAAAGCTTCATTACGTGTAATGATAAAATCACTTCTCAAAAAAGCATTAAAAAAATCTGAAGGCAACCAATGGTTAGATCATGTTAATGAGGTTAAAGATTATTGGCGTGAAAATCTAAAATTACACCCAGGTGAAATGTCAGCTGCTAAAATTTTAAGAAAATTAAGAGAAGTACTTCCTAAGGAATCAATTGTAACAACTGAAGTCGGGCAACATCAAATGTGGGCATCATTGTTTTTTGATGCGATACATCCAGGCACCTTCTTCAGTTCTACCGGTCTTGGTACTATGGGTTGGGGATTTCCTGCAGCAATTGGAGCAAAAGTTGCACGACCGGATGTACCTGTAGTAGATATTGCTGGAGACGGAAGCTTCAATATGACAGAAAATTCACTTGCAACTTCAGTATTAGAGGATATTCCTGTTATCGTATTCTTGGTTAACAATTTTTCGTTAGGTATGGTTGCACAATGGCAAAGAACATTCTATGAAAAAAGAATGATTGGAATTGATCTAAAAAAATGTCCAGATTATGTTAAATTAGCAGAATCATATGGTGCACAGGGTATAAGAGCTCAATCGTTGGATGAATTAGAAAAAGCTATCAAGACTGGTCTTAGTAGTAATGTAACAACTGTGATTGATATACCAATAGATCCAGAAGAAGATGTTTTACCATTTGTTGCGCCTGGAACTTCTTTAAAGGAAATGATCTTACCATCATAGTGAATGATATGTGGGCTATTTTATCAATTAGAGTTGAAAACAAACCAGGAATTTTATTCAAGGTTACTCATTTGTTTAGATCTAGAAATTTCAACATTGATAGTATATCAGTAGGTGTAATGGAAAACCCTGAATTTTCAAAGATGACTATAACAACAGTTGGTACTGAAAAACAAATTGCTCAAATTGTTAAACAACTTGATAAAATGATTGATACCATAGAAGTGAAGAGATTAGATGAAAAGGAGAGTGTGTATAGAGAATTGGTCTTGTTTAAAATTAAGTTGGGCGGTGCATCAGATAGTACGAAGATTAGTAATGTTGCAAATACATATGGTGCAAAAATTCATGACGGACATAAAGATTCGATAATAGTTGAGCTAACATCTACACCTGATCAAATAAACGCATTTGAAGAATCAATGAAACCTTTTGGTATTTTAGATTCTGCCAGAACTGGAGTAACTGCATTACAGGGTAACTAAAAATGAGAATTAGAATTTTTGATACTACGTTAAGAGATGGGGAACAATCACCAGGTGTAGCCCTATCACCTGAAAATAAGCTAAACATTGCAAAAAAATTAGATGAATTAGGCGTTGATGCAATAGAGACAGGATTTCCTGTAATCTCAGAAGGTGAACAACAGGCTGTTAAAATGATTACACAGGAAAATCTATCGGCTGAATTATGTGGCCTTGCCAGAACAAATAAGCGAGACATTGACGCAGTGGTTGACTGTGGTTTAAAGTATGTTCATACATTTATCGCAACATCTGATATTCATCTTCAGCATAAATTACATCTTTCACAGGAACAAGCACTTGAAAAAGCGGTTGAATCAGTGGAATATGCAAAATCACGAGGATTACAAGTAGAATTTTCAGCTGAAGATGCGACACGTACAGATCGTGATTTCTTAAAAAAAATATTTACTGCAGTTACCAAAGCTGGTGCTGACAGAATAGATATACCTGATACTGTTGGTTATTCTACGCCACAGTATATTGCTGAAATTACAAAAGATGCAATCGAGGCAACAAAATTACCCATTAGTATGCACTGTCATAATGATTTTGGTCTTGCTGTTGCTAATGCTATATCTGGAATACAGGCTGGTGCACAATGTGCACATGTTACAATAAATGGTATTGGTGAACGTGCAGGAAATGCGTCTCTTGAAGAACTTGTTATGGCACTACAATGCTTGAAATTTGAGCAAACCTGGGAAACTGGAATTAAGACTGAACTACTTTACGAAACATCAAAATATGTTTCAAAATTGGCTGGAATGCCAGTTCAACCTAACAAGGCAATCATAGGTGAAAATGCATTTGGTCATGAATCAGGAATTCATACTCATGGAGTTTTAAGCAACCCACTCACGTACGAACCAATCAGTCCTGAAATTGTTGGTCGTAATAGATGGTTACAGGTAGGTAAGCATGCAGGTGCTCATGGCATTGCTGCTATGCTTGAAGAGTATAGCGTACAACCTGATAAAGACCAATTAAAAAAAATTCTTGAGAAGGTAAAAGTAATTGGAGATCAAGGAAAACATGTTACTGATGTTGAATTGTTATCAATTGCTAACGAAGTCATGGGCGATTCTAAACTAAAACGCTTAGTACAACTAACTGGCTTTTCAGTTTCTACCGGAATTGGAAATATGCCATATGCATTTATAAAATTAAACATTGACGGTGATGAACATACAGCAACAGACTATGGTGTTGGACCAGTAGACGCGTCACTTAACGCAATTCAAAAAATTACGGGTAAAATATCGGAGACAAGAATTAAGGATTATAATTTAGCCTCTATATCTGGTGGTTCTAGTGCCTTGTGTGAAGTGACTGTTAAAGTGGAAGATGCAATGGGAAATAGTGTTTCTTCAAAATCCATCGGCGAAGATATTGTAATAACTAGTGTACAGGCTGTTATTGATGGTATCAATAGACTTATGCTAAAAAAATTACTTAAACAAAAAAAGGCATAATTGTTGGTGTGGAAAAATGAGTCATAAGTATAACATTTCATTAGTTACAGGTGATGGAATTGGTCCAGAGATATCTGAATCAGCACTTAATATTTTGGAAGCGATTAATGATAATTTTTCTCTTCCATTAAAAATTACAAAACTTGAAGCAGGTGATACTGTTTTAAAAAATACCGGGAAGGCATTACCGGATGAAACTTTTGAAGTAATAAAAAATTCTGATGCATGTTTAAAGGCACCAGTAGGTGAAAGTGCAAAAGATGTGATAGTATACCTAAGACGCATGTTAGATCTTTATGCAAACATTAGACCTGCCATATCATACCCAAATATGCCATCCTTACGAGACGACGTGGATTTAGTAATTGTTAGAGAAAATACCGAGGATTTGTATACTGGAGAAGAATTTGATGTCGGCGACGCAGCTGTAGCGATGAGAATTATCTCTGAAAAGGCATCAAAACGAATCGCAAATTATGCTTTTACAATCGCAAATCAAAGGGAAATGAAGAAAGTTACATGTGTCCATAAATCCAATGTAATGAAAAAAACTGATGGGTTGTTTGCGCGTACGTGCTCAAAGGTTGCCAATGATTTTTCTGACATTAAATTTGAAGAGATGTATGTTGATGCATGTGCAATGAATTTAATTCGTCAGCCACAATCCTTTGACGTAATTGTGACAACTAATTTGTTCGGCGATATACTTTCTGATGAAGCAGCTCAAGTAGTAGGTGGTTTAGGTATGGCACCTGCTGCAAATATTGGAGATAATTTCGGCTTGTTTGAACCGGTACATGGTGCGGCATTTGATATTGCAGGAAAACAGATTGCAAATCCTACATCATTCATACTTTCAATCAAGATGATGCTAGAATGGCTTGGAAATAAACACAATGACCAGAAGTGTGTAGAAATTGGGCAAAAATTAGAGAGTGTTATTTATGATTTGGCAAAAAATAACATTAAAACAAAAGATACCGGTGGAGATAAAACCACTATGGAATTTACTAAAGAAATTATCTCAAGGCTTTAATCTTTCTGGGTCTCTTGGATACAAAATAACTTCTCTTACATTATCTATGCCAAGAATTATTGTTAGTAGTCTTTCTAATCCTAATCCCCAACCTGCATGAGGTGGCATTCCCCAGTCAAATGCTTGCAGATGTTCTGAAAATTTTGAAGGATCAAGGTTTTGTTCTTTCAGTCTTGCTTTGATTTTCTCTGGATTGTGCAGCCTACCTCCACCAGATGATAATTCAAGATAACCATACTGCAAGTCAAACGACTCAGAAAGTTCGACATTATCCTGTTTTTCGGTGATGTAGAATGGTTTAAGCTTGATTGGCCAGTCCGTTAGAAAATAAAAGCTAGGATGGTTTTCTCCCAATATTCTTAAATGAGAATCTAAAAGGTCATCTCCAAATTCTAGTTTAACATCTTTTTCTTTTAATTCATCCAGTGCTTGTGAGTACGTAATTTTTTCAAATGGATGGTCAGATGTTATAGTTTTATTCCCAATAATTTCTAGTTCTTTTTTGCAGTTTTCAGAAACATACTTGAATGTGTCAACGACAAGGTCTTCTAAGACGTTCATTACATCCGTGTAATTCATAAAAGCAGCTTCTATGTCAACACTGGTAAATTCACTTAGATGTCTACCCGTGTGCGATTTTTCTGCTCGATAAAATGATGCTATTTCAAAGACTCTTTCCAGACCAATTGTCATTTGTTCCTTATACAGCTGTGGGCTTTGTGCAAGATATGCTTGTTTTCCAAAATAATCTAACGAGAATAGGTTCGCACCACCTTCACTTGCACTTCCAATAATTTTAGGCGTAGTGATTTCAATGAATTTTTTTTCTGATAGTGTTTTTCTTAGTGATGCCAAAACATGATGCCTGATTTTAAAGATTGATGCAGTTTTTTGGTTTCGCATATCTAATGCTCTAGTATTTAGCCTATTGTCGATATGACTTTCAAGTCTACCAATTGGATCAATAGGTAACGGATGAACAGCTTTTGCAAGTATGCTTATTTCATTTGCTTTAATTTCATACTCAAAATCCCTGGCACGGGTGTCTTGCACTTTACCAGTTATTCTTACAACGCTTTGTCTGGTTATACCTTCCACTGTTTTTGTTAATTCATCTGTAAGGATGATTTGTGTAATACCAGTAACATCACGCAGGGTAAGAAAGGTCATTTTGCCCATTTTTCTTAAATCTTCTACCCAACCTCCAAGAATCACATCTTGGTCTTTCATATTGGCATTAACATCCTCAATATTGTGGGTTCGATCAAACAGCATAGAATTATCTTAATGTGGGAATTATTGAATATATCCCTTATTGAAAAAATAAAATCTAGTAGATTGTATGAAGATCATGCCAGAACTTGAAATATCTGATCTTTCAGTTCATTATGGAACTTCACGTGGCAATGTTCATGCGTTAGGAAATATTGAATTTAGATTAGAGGATGGAGAATCAATTGGAATTGCGGGGGAAAGCGCATGTGGAAAAAGTACCTTAGGATTATCAGTTATGAGAATGATTCAAGGTGGTAGAATTGTTTCAGGCAAAATTGTATTTGATGGTGAATCAATCCTTGAGATGCCTAGTTCTAAATTCGACAAAAACATTCGCTGGAAAAAAATTTCCATGGTTTTTCAAGGAGCCATGAACTCACTTGATCCTGTTTTTACAATAGAACATCAGTTTGACGAAGTTTTAAAGCAACATAAGTTCAAGGGTGATTCTAACAAAGTCATAAATGATGCAGTGCGTTCAGTCAACTTGGATTCGTCTGTTTTAAAAAAATATCCTCACGAGCTCAGTGGTGGAATGAAGCAAAGGATTGTCATCGCGATGGCATTATTATTAAAACCAAAATTTGTCATAGCTGATGAACCTACAACCGCACTAGACGTATTGATTCAGGCGCAAATAATCAACTTGCTAAAGAATCTAAAAAAGGAAGGAATGTCTCTCATGCTTATCTCACATGATCTTGCGATACTATCAGAGGTAGCTGAAAAAATTGGTATTATGTATGGTGGAAAAATGGTTGAATTTGGAACATCATCTGAGATTTATCGTAATCCAAAACATCCATACACTCAAGGGCTGTTAGCCTCAATTCCTACGTTGCGCAAGGAGAAGAAGCTGAAGTTTATTCCTGGAAGACCACCTGATTTAGTTTCCCCAAAACCAGGATGCAGATTTTTTGA
>ENA-UPTF01000515-UPTF01000515.1-marine-metagenome-genome-assembly--contig:-NODE-515-length-27111-cov-2.382592_pt1 | contig 27111 bp, 23 predicted proteins | sample MGYA00238166_ERZ767019 | MGnify/ENA primary metagenome ERZ767019 (study PRJEB28930, sample SAMN06266391) | marine metagenome | isolation source: Sea water from 250 m depth | place: Atlantic Ocean | study... | reverse complement strand
GTGCCGGTGCTCGGGATGTGCGCTTGATCGAAGAGCCCATGGCTGCTGCTATTGGTGCAGGCCTACCGGTAGAGCAGGCTAGTGGATCCATGGTAGTGGACATTGGAGGTGGAACCACCGAAATTGCAATCATATCGCTGAATGGTGTGGTTTATTCTGAATCTGTCAGAGTAGGAGGGGATCGTTTCGATGAGGCCATTACCACTCACGTTCGTCGTAATTACGGCTCTTTGATTGGTGATGCCACCGCCGAGCGAATTAAGAAAGAAATTGGCTGCGCCTATAGTGGTGTTTCTGCGGAATTGAGAGAAATCGATGTTCGCGGTCGAAACTTAGCTGAAGGTGTTCCCCGTAGCTTTACCCTGAATAGCGATGAGATTCTGGAATCATTACAGGAGCCGCTTTCCGCAATCGTTCAGGCTGTGAAAAGCGCGCTGGAACAGTCACCTCCTGAATTGGCGTCAGATATTGCAGAATCCGGGCTTGTTTTGACCGGGGGCGGTGCATTATTGGGGGATTTCGACAAATTAATCTCAGAGGAAACTGGTTTGCCGGTGATCGTAGCGGAAGATCCGCTCTCCTGCGTGGCCCGTGGTGGGGGCAAGGCAATGGAGTTGATGGACGCCCGCGATATGGAATTGCTTACCTTAGAGTAGGCTAAAGCGTAGACTAAGAATCACCCGAATCCGCAAATTTTATATGAAATTCGAAATTCCTTTGGAAATTCGAAGATTTACGAGCTTTGGGGCGGAATAATATAATTCCGGTTTCCTAAAGGAGGTAATCCGGCATCGATAAGACCTTATTTATCAAAGGTGTTGCCCTGGAATACCGGGCTCTGGCCTTTCTTCTTCTATCTGTGTGCATGATGTTCGCAGATAGCCGCTTTGGCTATCTGGATAAGGTTCGCTATGGCCTGGGCTATGCCACCACCCCTATTTATTGGATTGCCGATATCCCAACCCGAGTCTCGTTCTGGATCGATGATGTTTTTGTTTCTCGTACGGACTTACTAGAAGAAAACGAGCAGTTACAGGAAGACCTGTTAGTGGCGCAGCGTGAGTTGCAACTCCTCGAAAGTCTTGCCAGTGAAAACAGCAGATTACTGGCATTAAATGAAGCCACTGGCGGTATCGATGGTGAAGTCTTACCGGCAGAAATAATCAATGTGTCTCCCGACCTTTATTCTCAGCGAGTACTTATTAATAAAGGGCAAAGCGATGGCGTGTTTATCGGTCAGCCTTTATTAGATGCAAATGGACTAATGGGTCAGGTCGTCGAAGTACTTCCGTTCACCAGTTGGGCTTTGTTGATTACTGACCCCCAACACGTAACGCCGGTGGAAGTAAATAGAAATGGTGAACGCGCTCTAGCCAGAGGAAGTAGAGCTATGGCGAATGAACTAGAACTGCAATTCGTCACGCAAACTCAAGATATGCAAGCGGGAGACAGATTAGTAAGCTCGGGAATGGGTCAGGTATATCCCAAAAATTATCCTGTCGCAGAAATTATTAGTTTTTATGCAGACCCTGGTTTGGATTTTGCCACTGTTCGTGCACGGCCCTTAGCCGAAATGGCCAGCACCCGTCACGTCATGCTCGTCTTTCAATCAGAAGAAAGCTTACCAAACGAACCTCGTCCCGGTGTTGAAGGGTTTATTGATGATGAGCTGACTCCGACCGAAATCGATGGACAGGTTTTCCAAATTCAAAGTGAGCCAATAGAACAGTAGTCGTGGCAATACAACAAAAAGCACATGCCACCTGGGTAATAGTATTTAGTTTCTCCATAGCATACCTATTGGCCATCGTCCCCTTTCCCGAATGGGCCATGAATTATCGGCCCGAATGGGTTCCCATGGTTCTTATTTACTGGGTAATGGCATTGCCTTATCGCATCGGCATTGGTTCGGCCTGGATTGTTGGCCTGGTGCTGGATATTCTCGAAGGTTCAATCCTCGGCTTAAATGCCATGGCTTTGGTAATTATTGCCTATGTGACTTTGAGTTTGCATTTACGTCTGCGCATGTTTTCTGCATTACAGCAGGCGGGTTTGGTCTTGGTCTTAGTTGGATTGAACTTAATGCTAAGTCACTGGTTGCAGATTATTACCGGTCAGACCGTGGGCTCCAACATGATGTTTCTCATGGCTGCATTAACCAGTGCAGTAATCTGGCCATCACTTTTTCAATTACTGCGCCAGATTCGTCGTAGTTTCGACGTTCACTAAATAGCAGTAATGAGCAGTTCACCTCTGATATTGGCATCGGCCTCCCCGCGCAGAGAAAAATTGTTACGACAGCTTGGCGTAAACTTCGTCACTGAGCCCCAGGACATAGTCGAAGAGAAACGTATCGATGAGTCTCCTGAAAAGTTTGTTAAACGAATGGCAGAAGAAAAGGCCAGTTCCGCACTTGATAAAAGAAAAGAGAATGACATCGTAGTGTTGGCTTCCGACACCATCGTAGTATGCGACGAAAGGGTTCTAGGAAAACCAAAAGATAAGAGTGACGGAATAAAGATGTTGCTAACTCTTTCAAACAAAACTCATCGCGTACTTTCTGCGATCACTGTTGCTAATGCCCTTAGATATAAGTCCACCGTCTCAGACACCAGCGTTTTGTTTCGTAAGATTAGCGAAATAGAGGCTGAATATTACTGGGATTCCGGAGAACCAGAAGGCAAAGCCGGAGGCTATGCCATTCAGGGCTGCGGTGCGGTGTTTGTGCAATCTATAAACGGAAGTTACAGTGGTGTTATGGGGCTACCTTTGTTTCAAACAGCACAGCTGCTTAGTGAATTTGGCATTCATTCCTGGCAATCGGCTTCGGAATAATCAAATGAGTGAAGAAATACTCATTAATGTAACGCTGATGGAAACTCGAGTAGCACTTATCGAGAATGGCATACTGCAGGAAATTTTCATCGAACGTCACAACAAGAACGGCCACGTAGGCGATGTGTTCAAGGGCAAAGTAGTAAGAATAATGCCTGGCATGGAAGCAGCCTTTGTTGATGTCGGATTGGAAAAGGCAGGATTTATTCATTCATCGGACGTTACCGAAATTGATTCCAAAGGATTCGAACTCCGTTCTGAAGAGCGCAAAAACGTTCAGGAACTCTTGCGGGTAGGACAATCTCTAGTGGTGCAGGTTGCGAAAGATGCCATCAGTACCAAAGGTGCGCGCCTGACGACCCATATAACGCTCCCATCACGCAATCTGGTTTATCTACCACGCAGTAAGCATCTTGGAATCTCACAACGGCTTCAAGATGAAGAAGAAAGAGAACGGCTGCTTACGCAACTGAGAAAAAGTCTTGCAGAAGAAGATTTCAAAGATCAGGGTGGGTTTATTATTCGTACAGCAGCGAAAGGTGCAAACAAGGAAGAATTTAAAGAAGACATTCGTTTTCTAAAGAGGCTCTGGAACAAAGTCGATCAGCGCATTGCCAAAAGCAATGGTATTAAAAATATTTATCGAGAAGTTCCGCTTTATATACGAACTGTGCGGGATTTAATTACGCCGGAAGTAGAAAATATTCGAATCGACAACAAAGATTCCTGCGAAGAGGTCCAACAATTTCTTAAAGACTTTATTCCTGAATTTGAAGCCAGCGTTGGGTACTATGAAGGTGGTCGTCCCATCTTCGATCTCTATGGTCTCGAAGATGAAATTAACAAAGCGCTAGGCCATCAGGTAAAACTTAAATCCGGTGGTGATTTAATTATCGATCAGACAGAAGCAATGACGACTATCGATGTAAACACGGGTGGTTATTTCGGTAGTCGTAATCACGCCGAAACGATTTTAAAAACCAACCTGGAAGCAGCAACCGCAATTGCGCGACAACTGCGGGTTAGAAATCTCGGCGGCATCATCATTGTCGACTTTATTGACATGTTGGATGCTGAGCACCAACGACAGTTGCAACGCGCTTTCACCAAAGCTTTAGGAAAAGATCACGCCCATACCACTATCACCGGCATTTCCCAATTGGGCTTGATTGAGATGACCCGCAAGCGTACGCGCGAAAGTCTTGGGCAAATCCTCAACAGTCATTGTCCGGTTTGCGAAGGTCGCGGAACACTAAAATCTGCCGAAACAGTCTGCTACGAAATATTTCGAGAAATTCTACGGATTGTGCGGGCTTACGAGAACGATATCTTACTGGTTACTGCATCTCAACTAGTGGTAGATAGGCTACTGGATGAAGAATCGGACACCCTCGCCGAATTAGAAGATTTGGTCGGTAAGGCGGTCAAATTCGAAGTAGAACCTATGTATACTCAGGAACAATTCGACGTTGTTCTTTATTAGACATTTACGCTGGAGCCCAGCCACTGTTTTAAGTTCCGGTTCAGGAAACCTGAGGTATACAGAATATCTGGCGTGGGCTTAGTGTTATCTGACGAGATACCGATACAGATAGTATGTTTCTGACTATTTTTAAGCGCATTTTTCAGCAATTGATATTGCTGATTATCGTGTCTATTGTGCTGCTGGCGGCTTATGTTAGCGCCGGCCGTCAATTCATGCCCGCTGTTTCTGGTTATGCTGACATTTTTGAAGAAAGAATCGTGGAATACACCGGTGTTCCAGTCAGCGTCGATTCCCTAACCGGCTCCTTTGAAGGTTTTAATCCTCGAGTTCGCGTCGATGGTCTGCGTCTGTTAGTAGGCGAAGCCATTGAAGATGAAAATGCCAGCGCCCTAGTATTCGATAGTGCTAATGTGATCGTCGATATCCCTCGTAGTATCTGGGAACGTCGTTGGATTCTGGAAGATTTCGTTGTCGAAACTCTAAATATAAATGTCGAACAAAACGAAACAGGTGGGTGGCATTTAGCGGGCCTAGAAAACAGTGGCGACACCGAACTCAATATTGAGGATCTGTTTCAGGCTCTACGCAGCGTTTCCTTTCTTAATTTACGGAATGTAAACATTAATTTTGAAACCAATGTAGGAACTTCGTTTAGTTTGCTAAACGGTTCTGCTGCTATTCAAAACTTCGAAGATACACACTTTCTTCATGTGAATGCGAATTTCAAAGACAACAATGAACAAATTGCATTTTCATTTGAAGTGATTGGCAACGAACTAGCTGAAGTAAATGGTGTAGTTCATATCGAACTACCATTAGCAGATTACTCGGAATTTTTTTCTGGCCAATCATTAGTGTCGTTTAATGTTCGGGAACTAATTGGCGGTGGAAATCTTTGGCTTAATATTACCAACGGAGAATTGGCAGGTGGCACTAGCGAGCTTGATCTGAAACGAGTAACGCTAATCGGTCAGGAAATGGCACCAATCACTTTGGAAAATATTAGTGGTGGTGTGTTAGTTAATCGTGATCCGGCTGCCAATTCATGGGAGGTCGCCCTCGCCGACATGGCAATCAACTGGGAAGATCACTTCTGGCGACCGTTTAACATTTATACCGAGTTTTTCCCAGACCAAAGCGTGAGTATTCGCGCCGATAACATCGATCTTGCTCTTGTTTCCCAGCTCGCTATTTCTTCTGGGTTGTTGCCAGATTCTTTAAGTTCAGAAATAGAACAATTTGCACCCAGAGGTGCTTTGGAAAACGTAAGTCTGTTTGCTCCTTTATCGGTTACTAGCTCAAATTTGTTAACACTTCGTTCTAACGTAGCAAGTCTTGAGCTCAGTTCGGTTCGTGGTTCTCCAAATATGTGGGGATTGAATGGATTTTTGGATCTGGCTTACGACAGCTCTGCAAAAGTTCTTTCAGGAGTCGCGGAGGTTGAATCTGAAGAGTTCAGTTTAAATTTACCCACTGTTTTCACGTCTGTTTGGGACTATAGCTATGTTAATGGAAGATTAAATATAAATGTCGATCAGAGTGATGGAAGAGAAGTTAGGTTAGTAAGCAGCATAATTGTCGCTGAGTCCGAAATTGTAGATGCACACATTGAATTTTCTTCTACCATTCAGAATAACTCTAGCGGTGCTAGAGAAGGATTCTTAGATTTACTTATTGGCGCCGAAAGGCTAGACGCCGAATATAAATCGGCATATTTACCTGACGGCTCAAACATTTCTGATAACCTGCGACAAAGTATGGAATGGTTGGATAATGCAATTTTAGACGGTGAAATTAGAGATAGTGGTGTGCTTTTTAGAGGATCAACGATTCAGGGGTCAGATGCTGTTACTAAAACATTTCAATCCTATTACCTAATGGAGAACGGTGAACTCAATTTTTCTGATGAGTGGCCAAACATTAATTCCTTTTCGGGATATGTTTATACCGATGACAATGAATTCGATATAGAAGTGCGGAGTGGGGAAAGCTTAAGTCTAAATCTGGGTGAAATCGTTGGTGAAATTCGAAGAAATGAAAGAGACGAAAACTGGCTTAGTGTCAATGGTCAAGCAGCTGGATTGACCTCAGATGGATTGAATTATCTGCAAACGGCTCCCTTAGGTGAGCGACTAAAAAATTCGATTGCTAACTGGGAAACTGAAGGTGATGTCGCTGCTGATATTCAAGTTCGAGTGCCTCTTAACCAACCAGGTCGAGAACCGGAAGTTCGAATAAATTTTGCGATAGCTGAAAACAGTATCGAGATACCCGACTATGCGCTCACTGTGAGTCAGTTAACGGGTCCTATAATTTACGATAGTTTAACGGGCCTCGAACCCAGCGAGCTGGAAGGTCAGCTATTTGGTCATCCCGTTAATTTAGCTCTTTCCTCGCAAGCGAACGAAGGAGAGATTGAAACTATATTCGTCGATGCAGAAGGAGCTGGTACTAGAGAAGAATTAATGGCATGGCCGCAGCAGAGTCAATTTGTGCGCGATGTGCTGGCGCAGATGCAAGGAGATTTGATTTATACCGCAAACTTGAGTCTGGAGCAGCGAGAAGATAGTGCACAGGGCAATACTTTAGTCATCGATTCAGATCTTGTGGGCTCGGCTCTGAATCTTCCGCAACCTTTTGGCAAAACCTTTGAAGAAACTGCCGATCTCCACATCGAATTACAGTTCGGTAATGAACAGTTTGTCACTGGAAATTTTGGCGACAATGTTCAATTTGAATTGGGTATGGAGGAAGGAACCGTAAACGATGGAATCGTTTTAGTGGGCTCCTATGACTCGCCATTGTCTTCTTTTTCAGAAACTAATAATAACGGCATCATGATTATCGGTGAAATGGGTCGGCTGGTAGTGGAAGAGTGGACAGCATTTCTCGGAGAGCTGAATAGCACTTCTAATCCATCTGCGGACTTAAACAACGCTATTAAATTTGTAGATGTGCAATTGGAAATTTTGGAACTCTATGAACAAGAGCTTCCCGGCGTTGCGATGCGCTTAGAAGCAGATGAATCTGCCAAGTCCTGGCAGGTAACTCTCGACAGCGACTCAATTCAGGGTCAGGTTTATTTCCCATTCGATCAGGAAGACTATCTGCGTTTGGATCTTGCGTATTTACGTTTACCTGGAGATGAAGAGAGTGAGGTTTCTACTGATTTAAATGACGAAGCTGAAGAGGAAGAACGCATCGATGTATTGGCAGATATCGACCCTCGCGAACTTCCACCAATGTATTTTTCAACCGACGACTTTACTATTGGCAGCCGTCCATATGGTGCCTTCGCTTTTACCTTCGAGCCCAATGTAGATGGCGCAGAAGTGAATGACTTAGTGTTCGACTTTCGCGGTTTGCGTTTGAATATGGAAGGGCCATACGTAGATGACTCTGAGCCTGATGAATATGCTCAACGCTTTGCTCCAAGATTTGTCTGGTACTACGATGGTGTAGAGCATCGATCGGAACTCAGAGGTATTTTATATGCTGATGACATGGCAGATGTTTTGACTGCCAATGGTTATGCCGCGATGTTCGAAAGTGAAGAAGCAATATTTTTTGCTGACATTTCCTGGCCAGGATCTCCTGCCTTTTTCACGGGTTCGAATCTTAGTGGTGAAATAGATATGGATATTGAGGACGGTCGTTTCCTGCAGGGATCTGGTGGGCAGGGTGCATTGCGCTTAATCAGCATTTTGAATTTCGATGCCATCATGAGGCGTGCGCGACTCAGTGACGATTTAGTGCGCACTGGCCTCGCCTACGATGAGATTACTGCTGAGCTTAATCTCGATGATGGTCAGGTAAATATAGAAGATAGATTGGTTATTTCAGGTCCATCCAGTCTGTATCAGATAACTGGCGATCTTGACTTAGAAGATGAAACAATTCTCGGAGAGATGTATGTCACTCTGCCGGTAAGTGACAATATCCCCTGGTTAGGTTTATTAACTGCAAATATCCCACTCGCAGTAGGTGCTTACCTATTCGATCAGATTTTTGGCGATCAGGTAGATAGCCTGACTAGTGCTGTTTACACCCTCGACGGGCCCTGGGAAGGACTGGAGCCGGAATTCAAACAGGCCTTCGGATCACCGGGAGAAAATCCCGAAGCTTCGGTTAACTAGCGAATAGCCTCGATACGCGAATAAGGCACGTACCAGATGTCCTTATTTCCAAATCCACCCACTCTTTCCGAATCAAAAAAGAAATATTCAAAGTCAGGTGAAAAAGCCGGGCATCTGTCATGTTGGTCCGAATTCACCCCCGGGCCAAGATTGACTAATCGAGTCCACTCACCATTTTCATTGCGCGTAGTGACATAAATGTCTTCCATACCAAAGCCTTCATCGCGAGTCGTAGAGATATAAAGCGACCTGCCATCTTCAGATGGCAAGGAATGATGTTCGCTGGCCTCGCTGTTTACATTTGGTCCAAGATTTTGTGCTTTCTGCCAGACTCCATCAATTCGCTCTGACATCCAGATATCGTTGCCACCAAACCCGCCTTCGCGGGTTGAGGTCCAGTAAGCGAATTCCCATTCGTCACCGGTGAAATAAAGGCAATGATCCATATCCGGGGAATTAAACGGTTCGCCAAGATTGCGTGGTTCAGTCCATATACCATCTACCCAGTCGCTGACATAAATGTCGGTAGATCCATATCCGCCTGGTCTGTTACTCATGATATAGAGTTGCTGCGCGTCAGGGGAAAGCAGCGGTTCAACTTCCAGATAATCACGAGTGCTTACCTCCCAGACTATGGTTGGTTCGGTCCAGTCGTCCCCATCGCGATGAGTTACGCAGATATCCGATCCAATTTCTCCTTCTCGATCGAAACAATTGAAGTACATGGTGTTGCCGTCGGGAGTAAAGGTAGGTTCTGCATCCCGTTCAGAAGTATTAATGATAGCTCCCATATTGGTGGGGCCAGGGTCCTGGGAAACAGCAGGAAAACCTAGAAATACAGTCAGAAAGCCAATTATTTTTAAATTATCGGATAGTGGATTTTTCATTAGTACCTCTTAATTAAGTCCTGCAATTAACTAATATCAAACTGTAATCTAACTTGCAATAAGTTATATTAAGGGTCAGGTATAACATATTAATAATTATAGAAAAAACTCTCTAGAATTCAGTTATTTGACGTTGACTCGAAGCAGGATAAACCTTACTCTCACTGACAATCTAATCAACCCAAAATCCCACCAGGAGGATGGAATGAAAATTCGTCGAATCTTAACTGCTATGGCAGCCGCAGCAACAGCTGGATTGATCATGCTGGTACTGCCTGCTTTTGCTCACCATGCAACAGGACCATTCTATGATCCTGAAAAAGTAGTGGATCTTCAGGGAACAGTGACCCGCTTCGTTTTCAGAAATCCGCATGCCTTCTTGTTTATCGACGCGCCTGATGCAAGTGGCCAGAATTCGGAGTGGCAAATAGAGCTAGGCGCGCCGGTAGGACTGCGCAGAATCGGTTGGACTCCGGATACTCTGCCAGTTGGCATGGAAGTAAAGCTCACCGGTCGAGGTTCCAGAGCTGAAGGTTCACAGGGGGTTTGCTGCGTTCGTATGACCCGAGCGGATGGCAGTCCTGTACTTGAAGGTGGCGCAGTTAGAGAGCGGACCCAGGACTAGGGAGTAGGGATTATCAATGAAAGAGCTAATTACAATTAAAACAGTAAGAATTCTGGCAGTAATGGCAGCCTGTTTCGCTTTCGTGATGGGATTACTAATGCCACAGTTAAATGCGCAGGGAGTAGATAGTCATATTCCTGATTTAGCTGGTATCTGGGATGGCACACCTCGTGTTCGACCAGTAAATGGCGAAACTGTACCCTGGGGCGAGAATAACTTTCCCGATTTGAATGCACGTGCCCGTGCTTACCAGGAAGTATGGGAAGAAATTATGGCGCCAAAATATGATTGCCAACCAGCCTCTTCACCTGCCATTCAATATGACCCATATCATATGCAGTTAACCCAGTGGCCTGATCGAGTTCTGTTTCGTTACGAGAAAGACGATCAGTTGAGAACTGTGTGGCTGGACGGTCGTGAGCCGACTGCAACCGACTTCAGTTTGCAGGGTTTTTCTCGCGGTTACTATGAAGATGGTTCTTTATATGTAACTACCACGCATTTTGTTTTCGATATTGCTGGATTCGATGACTACAACGGTATTCCTTCCTCATCACAAAAAGTGATTACAGAAAGATACTGGAGTGAAGGTGAAGAGTTGCGCTTAACTCTTACTGTTGAAGATCCAATGTTTTTTAATGGCGATGTTTCATATACCACTCGATGGTTACCAGCTGGAGAAGGATACCGATTAGCACCTTATGATTGCGATCCTGAAGCATCAAGACTTTCGGTGCAGTTCTTTCCGTCGAAGTATGATTAGTTGATTGGATGCAGTATGAAGAAGCCACCTAAGGGTGGCTTTTTTGTGGAGAAAAACTTTAAGAAAGAGCGATGAATGGTTAGGAATAAATTGAGTTTTTAAGCTGTTGGTAGATTGTCTAATAGATTCGACCATCTAGATCAGGGTTATGCTGATGCACTGGTAAAGTATAAACGGTTGGAGAGGTAATTAAATTTAGAAAGCGTGCAAAAAGCTTAACCCGTACCTACGTATGGTATTAATCTACCTAAAAGAAGCACTCCTGTCCAAGCGCCTAAGGAAGTCAACGCAACAAGCTTTGCAATTGCAGGTGATGCAAGATTGCGATCCATAGTTTGAAGAATTGGGTCAACTTTGAAGTGATAAACAGCAGCATTAAGTCCAGCGATAATTACCAGTACCATCTTTATCTGAAATCCTATATTGATTGAGTAGCGCATTGGATCGCCGTAGAAGAATAAGATTCCGGTGATCAGGTTCAGTGCGAACCCGAGAATGACTGCTGGCAAAAGTTTATGTGTAGCTGCTGGATCGATTGCGCGGAAGAATCCTGCCATGCGTAAATCGATTACGATAAGCCCGCCTAATAAAAGTGTTAAGCCAATGAAGTGAGTAATTTCTAAAACAGGCCACAACCAATACGTACTCTGAATCCACTGAGTCAGCATACTGTCGACGATTGATTCTGCAAAGCTTATTAACATAGTTAAAAAATATACGCGATTAAGCGACCGGCAATAATTGCGCTTGTCCAACAAGCAAGAGAAACAACTGCTAGTAGTTTAGTTTTAATATCGACTTCGCTAGTCAATTTACTCTGAATAACAAATGCTAGAACCATTCCAACTAATATGGCGCTAATCTTTGTTAAGAATGGGATACTTGTTACAAAAACAGATGCCTGTGAAGTAAATAAAAGTACACCCGAGACGGCATTCAAAACGAAACCAGCAATAGCGAGATTTTGCAAATAACAAAACGTTCTGATTGATAAGGAGCTGAATATGCCGAGTAAGCGCAAGTCCCGCATCGAGAAAATCCCAACTACGATAGCTAATCCCACAATATGAATACTCAACAGAAAAGGGTAAGCCCACAAAGATGTGCCTACCCAAAGTGCGATTGCAGTATTTTCTAACTCTAAGAACATACAAAAACGAAGCGGAAATGATTACGCTTTGTATCACAGATCCCTCTTAGGACAAACCCTGCTGGCAAAACCGAAATAGACATCTCCTCTGGCTCGCATTATGCTGAATTGATCCATTGGAGATTCAAAAATGAAAGTAATAAAAAATCTTGCGAAATTTGGTGTTGTTACGCTCCTATCGTTCTTTTTTGGTTCATTTGCCTTACATGCTCAATCCGATCGCGATGTCACCGCAGCGCAGGTGGATCAATGGATGGAAGAGCTCTCGAATTGGGGGCGCTGGGGAGATGATGACGAATTAGGCACTCTAAACCTGATTACTGCCGATAAACGAATTTCCGCTACCAGACTGGTTCAATCCGGAGTCTCGGTGTCTTTGGCACATAATTACACGGTTGATCATAGCCTGGGTGATCCTCCCCCCTTCGATTCGGAAGTAACAACAATTGAGGCTCCAGTGCATGCTGCGATGGAGCGAGTTACTTTTTCTTATCATGGTCTACTCCACAGCCATCTCGACTCACTTTGCCACGTGCTTAAAGATGGTCAGATGTACAATGGTTATGGTGCAGACACGATTACTGAAAACGGCTGTGAACGTTTAGACATTGCTGGTGTAAAAGAAGGCATTCTAACGCGCGGAGTGCTACTTGATATTGCTCGCGTGAATGGTGTTGATTATCTCGCCCCTGGTACTCCTATATATGTAGAGGATCTAGAAGCAGCAGAACGTGAAGCCGGAATTCAGGTTGAACCTGGAGATGTATTGTTTATCAGAACCGGTCGCTGGGCAGTGCCAGCGGGGACCGGCCCTGGTAGCTCAGGTATTCATGCTTCTGTCGTGCCCTGGCTGCGATCGAGAGGCATCGCTATCTTAGGCGGTGATTACGCCAATGAAGTAAGCCCTTCTTTAGTCGAAGGTAATTTATTGCCGGTGCATGAGTTAACTATTGTCGCATTGGGAATGCGTCTTTTTGACAATCTCGATCTTGAAGCGGTGGCTGAAGAAGCAGAGCGGCAAAATCGTTGGGAGTTTCTGTTAACAGCTTCACCGATTCCTGTCGATGGCGGCGCAGGATCACCAATGAATCCTATCGCAACATTCTGAGGAGTATGGGTAATGAAAATGAAGAAACGAATAAATCAGGCCCTAGTTGTTGTAGGTTTTGGATTCTTATCCATATCATTTACATCTGCTCAGAACACAGTTGTAAATGATGATGCTATGGCCCGTATTAATCAAAACGGCAACTGGCTTTCCTACGGGCGTACCCACAGCGAACAACGGTTTAGCCCCCTTACTGATATCACTAAAGAAAATGTGGGCGCCTTACAACCAGATTGGTACTTCCCTATTCCTAACAGTCATAGTTTGGTGTCTACACCGCTAGTTGTAGATGGTGTTATTTACTTTATTGCAAGCTTGAATATTGTTAGAGCGTTGGATGCCACTTCCGGTGAAGAGCTTTGGTCATTTAATCCTCAGGTTGGCCAGGTGGCCCCAGAACGCATGCGCGCAGGATGGGATAACAGTCGAGGAATTGCTATCTGGGAAGATAAGTTATTTGTTGCAACCTGGGACGGCAGATTAATTGGTTTGAATCGGGAGTCGGGTGAGCAGCTCTGGAGCACTCAGACTATCGATCCAGCATTAGCTATGTATATCACCGGTGCACCAAAAGCCTTTAAAGGAAAGGTCTTAATTGGCAATGGTGGAACAGAAAATGGACCGAACCGTGGTTATGTCTCTGCCTATGATGCAGAAACCGGTGACCAGGCCTGGCGATTCTGGATTGTTCCCGGAAATCCTGCTGATGGCTTTGAAGATGATGCGATGGAGATGGCAGCGGAAACCTGGACCGGCGAATGGTGGCGTCACGGCGGTGGTGGCAATTCCTGGCATGGTTGGACCTATGACGCAGAATTGGAGCAGCTATATATAGGAACCGGTAATGGTTCTCCATGGAATAGAAAGATTCGTAGTCCTAGCGGCGGTGATAACTTGTTTCTCGATTCTATCGTTGCACTTGATCCTGATACCGGCGCATACCTTTGGCATCACCAGAACACGCCAGGGGAAACGTGGGACTACAATTCTAATATGGACATAGTCCTGGCTGATCTTGTTATCGATGGTGAACCGATTAAAGCCTTAATGCAGGCACCGAAGAATGGTTTCTTTTATGTCATAAATCGCAAAAACGGTGAGTTGCTATCCGCAGAAAAAATTACCGAAGTTACTTGGGCCTCTCATTACGATCTTGATACGGCTAGACCCGTAGAGCTTCCTGGAGTGCGTTACGAAACTTCGGCTATAAGAATTTCGCCTGGACCAGTTGGCGCACATAGTTGGCATGCCATGTCTTTTAACCCCAACACGGGCCTTGCTTACATTCCGTCGATTCATTCTTCTACTGTATACGGTGATGCAGGTATTGATATCGAAAACTTTGAAAGGGAACAATGGCGACTTAATACTGGTGTAAATTCCAGGCCTGGTGGCGGTACCCGTGACGATGCACCAGCTTCACTGCAAGCCTGGGATCCAGTGCGTCAGGAACAGGTGTGGGAAGTGTTGGCGGATGATATCTGGAATGCCGGAACACTTACCACAGCAACCAATCTATTATTTCAAGGTAGAGCAGATGGCCATTTGATTGCCTACGACGCTGAAACTGGAGAAGAGCTTTGGGATTATGATCTTGGATTAGGCATCTCTGCACCTCCGATCACTTATGCGATTGATGGCAAACAATACCTAGCCTTGCTTGTGGGTTGGGGTGGTTCAATGGCAGCTCTCGGCGGATCTCAAGCGGCAGAACATGGTTGGTCTTATGGAGCTCAGGAACGCCGCCTGATTGCCTTTTCTCTGAATGGAACCGCAGTTTTGCCAACGCAAGCTCCGCCGTTAGTTCCACAGCCATTGTCTTCATCTGACTTTATAGTGAATCAAGATTTAGCAGTTGAAGGCGGGTTGGAATTTAATGGCACTTGCAGTATGTGTCACGGTGGTGGTGCAATTGCTGCAGGTATCGCTCCTGATTTGAGAGCTTCAGGTATTCCTCTTTTAAGAGAAGCGTTCGAGAACGTTGTTAGGAATGGTGCTCTGTCTGACAATGGAATGCCAATCTACAGAGATTTAACCGACGAACAATTAGAATCACTTCGTCACTATATTCGTTCGCGAGCGGAAGTGACTTTGCGCGCCAATCAGTAAGTTTAAATGAAACATGTAGTCGCAGCGGCACAGATGGTTTCTACTGGAAATGTAGATGCAAATCTTGCCGCCGCAGAAAGGCTCATAGCACAAGCTGCTGAAGTCAACGCAAAAATAGTTTCATTACCTGAAGTATTTGCGGTACTAGAAGGTGGACCTATGCATGGCTTTGGTGAAGTCGAAGGGGAAGGTAAGATTCAGGGATTCCTTTCCGCGCAAGCGAAGAAATATGGATTAATTCTTGTTGGCGGCACAATTCCTTTGTGAACGCGACCCAATACTACTTTGTCCGATGCTGATCATTTGATAGAAGACACTCGAGTAAGAGCTGCATGCCTGGTTTTCGATAGCGACGGTCAGCAAATTGCTCGTTATGACAAGATGCATTTGTTCGATGTGAAAGTGGCAGACAAACAGGCTAGCTATTCTGAATCACGCAGCTATGAGCCTGGTGATGAAATCGTCACGCTACAAACAGAAATAGGGCATCTCGGTTTGAGTGTGTGCTATGACTTGCGATTTCCCGAACTGTATCGTGAGTTTTTTAAAAGAGGAGCGGAAATCGTTACGATTCCTTCCGCGTTTACTGCAGTTACCGGCAACGCTCATTGGGAAACTCTGTTACGGGCACGGGCAATCGAAAATCAGTGTTACATCGTCGCTGCTGCTCAGGGAGGTAAGCACAATGATAAAAGGGAAACATGGGGGCACACGTTGATCATCGATCCATGGGGGTCCATCCTAGATAGTGTTGAGAAGGGTGAAGGTATAGCACTGGCTGAGATAGACTTAGAATACCTCCGAAAAATCCGCGAACGCATGCCCATTTCAGAACAACTCCGCCTATAGCTTGCCCGTCTGCAAGTGCATCATTTATGATGCGGCGTTGCAGGATTCCTCAGGAGTAATACTATTAATAAGAGTCTCGTAAGCAATTTATTTGCCGCCGTCTTGATTCTGATTGGATTTACCGTTCCTGATCCCTACCAGATATACATTCTAAACTCTGGTCTCTTTGCCTTATCCGGAGGGATTACGAACTGGATAGCCGTCCACATGCTCTTTGAGCGGGTGCCGGGCCTTTACGGTTCTGGGGTAATACCCATGCGCTTTGAGGAGTTCAAAGTGGGAATTCGCAAACTGATCATGGACCAGTTTTTTAATAGCGCTGACCTCGAAGAATTTTTCCATGGCGCAGGCGATACTTCCAAAAAGATCGGTGCTTCCTTGAAGCAAGCTATCGATGACTTAGATCTCGATGCGGCGTTCGAATCTCTTCTAGATGTGATCATGTCTTCTTCATTCAGTAGCATGTTAAACATGGTTGGTGGACGTGACGCGCTCAACCCTTTGAAATCTCCTTTCGTAGAAAAGATGCGTGATTATTTCCAAGAGCAGTTCGCTAAATCTGGATTACAGGGTCAGATTCAGGATGCTCTGAAAAATGCCCTGGATGATGAAGCGATTCGCAATAAAGTGGCTGAACTAATTGATCATCGCCTGGATCAGATGACTCCCCAGATGGTTAAAGAGATTATCCAGGAGATGATCCGTAAACATCTTGGATGGCTTGTGGTGTGGGGATGTTTCTTGGGCGGATTGATAGGTTTAACAGTCACCATCATCTCTAATTTGTAATTGGTCAAGAACCAACCACTCCAAAATTGGATAATTATTCCTCCATTCAATTTTGTTGCCTCAATTCGGCGCACTTTAATTTTTTGCAGACTAATCGAAACAAATTTTCGAATTTATTAACTTTGTTCAAAATATCTAAATAATTTCTAGTAAGGGCTGATGTAAATCGAAAATTACTGTAATACAATAGCGCGCTCTCAAAATCTGGACAGTTTGAAACGGCACACAAGGATACCGTTTCTTTATTCACAAATCGTAAGTATTTTAATTTTTTGTATAGATAAATCTGAGTAAATGTTATGGCAAGACCAGTCGAATTCGATGAAAACAAAGTATTAACTAACGCAATGGAGCAGTTTTGGCGAGAAGGGTACGAAGCGAGTTCGGTCCAAAAGCTTTTAGATTGCACAGGAATTAATAGAGGTACTCTCTATAATTCTTTTGGCGATAAAGACACATTCTTTAAGTCTTGTGTAGATCAATATAATAAGATTGTTGACAGACAAATTGAAAACTCATTAAAGAATCCTAAGCTGAATGCCTGGGATTCTGTCAATACTTATTTCGATGAAGCTATTCTAAATGTTTCAAACAAACATCGTTCCATGGGTTGTCTATTGGTTAATTCTCTTTGTGAAAGTATTAACTATGACAAAAACATGAAAAAAGTTGTGCGCGGAGCTCTAAGTTCAATTCGTAAAGCGATTGTTGTTCGATTAAAAGAAGCGCAATCCAAAGGTAAACTAAGAAAAGGAGTTAGCGTTGAATTCGCGGCAGACGTACTCATGAATACCCTTCACGGTTTACGGGTAAATTCCCGAGATGGTAAGAATGCCAAGCAGCTAAAAGAGCTTATTAAGCACAGCATAAATACATTAAAAAAGTAACGCCTTCCCACAAATAATGTGGGTAAATTTCGAAGAGAATACAAGTAAGTCATTGGCTTTACTTGATATTTTCGTAGGATCGACAAGACCTTAGAGGCGGAGTTGCTTCTGGCTATGTCGCTGATATACTCTCGCTTATCTATGTAAGCTGTTGAAAGCAGGGCAGGCAGGACAGAAAAATGAAAAAGATCGCTGGTCGCAAATCGGCAGATGATGCCAAGATTGATTTAACACCCATGCTTGATGTGGTGTTTATTCTCCTAATTTTCTTCGTTGTGACCGCTACCTTTCTATCAGAAACTGCAATTAGTGCAGCAAGTAGTGATAACAATAATGATAACCCTCCACCTCCAGAGGATGATGAGCCGCGAAACATTCTGTTCGAGATTGGCCCTAATAACGAAATTATTTTGAACGGTAATCCACGTCCAATTATTGAGACGCAGATTCGTTCTAATATCGACCAATTGAAAGCAGAAAATCCAGCGGCTTCTGTAATTATCCAGCCTGATAATTCTTCCGATGTATCTACTTTGGTAATGATTATGGACGCAGCCCGACAAGCTGGAATGGCAAACATCTCGATTGTTGAACCTAACTAATTCTAGAAGTACTCAAATTTAAGAAAAACGCATCTTCTTTGAAGATGCGTTTTTTGTTTGCATTCTAAAGAAAATTTAGAACTATAGATCCATGAGAAACCGTTGGGACAAAAGCAGATTAGAAGAAATAGGTGATGATGAAGTCGCCATGCGTGTATTTACTTCGAACTTGCTTGGCGAAGAAGAAGATCTGGTGCTTCACGGTGGAGGTAATACTTCAGTTAAAGGAACTGCAGAAACTGTATTCGGTGAAGAAGAAAAGGTTCTGTTTGTTAAAGGTTCTGGTTGGGATCTACGGACAATCGAAGCAGCCGGATTTCCACCGGTTCGACTTGACTATTTATTGCGATTGGGTGATCTGAAGTCACTCAGTGACAGTGAAATGATGCGCCAATTGCGACTGGCTTTATTAGATCCTCAAGGTCCGACGCCTTCGGTTGAGGCCATTCTTCATGCATTGATTCCGCATAAATATGTTGACCACAGCCACGCTGATGCAGTGGTAACTATCAGCAATACACCAAACGGTGACGAGCACTTAAAACAAATTTATGGGGATGAAGTACTTATACTTCCCTACATCATGCCCGGCTTTATTTTGGCACGGCAGGTAGCAGAAGCGACCCGCGATTTGGATTGGTCCACTCTGAAAGGAATCGTACTTTTACATCACGGCATTTTTACCTTCCATGAAGATGCAAAGATCAGCTATGACAACATGATCAAGCTTGTCGCCAAGGCGGAAGATTTTATTACCAGTAATACTGATACCAATACTGTCGCTCATGCGGAAAGCAATATAGATGGAGACGACTGCTTGCAAATTGTGAAGCTGAGACGAGCGGCGGGAAAATTATTTGGAAATCCCGTTCTGGTTCGTCTGGATACTACACAGGAAGCAACGGGGTTTGCTTCCCTTAGTAATGTGGCGGACCTGGCAACCTGCGGACCACTAACACCAGATCACACTATTCATGCCAAAGCATTTGCCGCCGTATTTGATGCAGAGCCGGCTGCGGAGCTGGTAAAGTTTGAGAATACTTATCGAGAATACTTTCAGGAACACGCAACAGATGCTCACCAATGTTTAGATACTATGCCTAGATATGGCGTGTGGAAGAACAAAGGCATGTTCTATCTGGCGGGGAATCGAAAACGCCTGGAAATTGTCAGTGACATTACACAACACACGATTCGTGCCATTCAACAGGGTGAGGCATTAGGTGGCTGGCAGACATTGCCTCGTTCAGATTTATTCGATGTTGAATATTGGGAGCTGGAACAGGCGAAACTAAAATCCGGTGCCACCCGTGCAGAATTTGAAGGGAAGATAGCAGTTGTAACGGGCGCAGCGTCAGGTATCGGAGAGGCCTGTGTAAAAGAATTAGTTTCTCTGGGTGCGGTGGTTATTGCTTTGGACATCGATGAACAACTTACAAGCAAATTCGATAATCCAATGGTGTTGTCTATGCGTTGTGATGTGACCAATCCGGAAGAAATCGAAGCAGCGCTACTGGCGGGGATTCAATTTTTTGGTGGAATCGATATTTTAGTGAGCAATGCGGGAAATTTTCCTGAGAGCCAGAATATCGAGGCCATGGACGATTTGAACTGGGAAAAATCCCTCGAGTTAAATCTCAGTTCTCACATGCGCATCATGCGCGCGAGCCTACCTTTTCTAAAAGAAGGCTTCGATCCTGCAGTGGTTATCGTTGCTTCTAAGAATGTGCCCGCACCGGGACCGGGAGCAGCGGCGTATTCATCAGCGAAAGCAGGATTAACCCAGATGGCGAGGGTTGCAGCACTAGAACTTGGAGCAGACGGTATTCGCGTAAATGCTCTGCATCCGAATGCAGTTTATGACACGGCAATCTGGACTGATGAAGTCTTAGCTGCCAGAGCAGAAAATTACGCGATGAGTGTCGAGGAATACAAAACCTCAAATGTATTGAAAACTGAAGTGAGTTCGAAAGATGTGGCTCGTGCAGTTGCGCTTTTCGCTGGCAATTCACTCGATAAAACAACCGGCTCGCAGTTGCCAATCGATGGCGGTAATGAACGAGTTATCTAAACGGGTCGCCGCAATAAAATGAAAATCGATGGCGAACAGTTACAGAGTATTTGGTACGAACCAGAAACTGATGAAGTCTGCATTGTCGATCAGACTATGCTGCCGCATCGGATAGAAATCCTAAGCTTGCAATCTTTGGATGATGCTTGTGAGGCTATTGCCTCAATGCGAGTTCGGGGTGCTCCTTTGATTGGAGTTACTGCCGCTTACGGTATCTATCTGGCATTGCGTGATGATCCAAAGAACCTGGATTCTGCGGTTAATGCCCTAGGTAATACGCGACCAACCGCCATTAATCTGCAGTGGGTTTTACAACGGACTCAGGAACATCTTCATGGCCTGGATTTTAATGCATTGCCCGGCAAGGCTTTGGAGACTGCCCAACTCATAGAAAAAGAAGATATCGCTGTGTGTGAAGCCATTGGTGAACATGGTTTAGGCATATTGCAAGAATATTGGCGGGAAATTGGTGAAACAAAAAAACGATTAAACATCTTAACTCACTGCAACGCTGGAGCACTGGCAACGGTGGATTGGGGAACTGCCTTGTCTGTGATTTACAAAGCTCATGAAGCAGGAATTCCATTACATGTCTGGGTAGATGAAACTCGACCGCGCAATCAAGGAGCTTCATTAACTTGTTGGGAGCTCACTCAACAGGGAATTCCTAACACATTGATTGTGGACAATGCTGGGGGCCACTTAATGCAAACCGGTAAAGTGGATGTTTGTATCGTAGGGAGCGATCGGACCACATTGGGTGGTGACGTTTGTAATAAGATCGGTACTTATCTAAAAGCCCTGGCTGCACATCACAATAGCATTCCTTTTTATGCGGCCTTGCCAGTATCTACGATTGACTTTTCTATCGTCGATGGCATGGAATCAATTCCAATTGAAGAACGAGATGGAAAAGAAGTTAGTCACATAAGTGGAGTAACTTCGGAAGGAAACATCGAGTCAGTACAAATTGTCCCAAATAATACAGCAGTTAGTAATTATGGATTTGATGTAACACCGGCAAAGTTCGTAACCGGCATTATTACTGAAAAGGGTGTGTTTGAAGCGAACGAAGCTTCTCTGAGGAAATTGCTCTAATTGTTAGCCTGGAGGCCAGCTCATTTGACGGCCGCCAATTATATGTAAATGCAAATGGAAGACTGTTTGGCCACCGTGACTGCCGGTGTTTATTACATAGCGAAAACCTTCTTCGCCAAGACCCTTCTCATCGGCAATTTTGTTAGCTGCCAACATAAGTTTTCCTAGTAACTCCGCGTCTTCTTGTTCCGCTGCGGCTACGTCTTTCAGGTGTTTGATTGGGATTACCAGGGTATGGATCGGTGCTGTAGGATTGATATCTTCAAATGCAAAAACATCCTCATCACGGTAGACTTCTGTGGAAGGGATTGTACCGGCTATTATTTTGCAAAATAGACAATCATCTGACATGGAAGACTCCGCATTGGTCGGAAGAAATATAGGATTTACTCGTATTTATGGTCATTCTATAACAGTGATGAAATATTTGAAGATCACACTTTTCTCAATGCTGCTGGCCTTTGTTGCTAGCGGTTCAATGGTTCCTGTTATTAGCCAGGAAACACCGAAAGAATACAGTTATCGCATTATTAACACCTATCCACATGATATAAATGCTTTTACTCAGGGCCTAATTTATCACGAGGGATATCTGTTTGAAGGCACAGGTAAGAACGGTCTTTCTACTCTCAAGAAAATTAATTTGGAAGATAACGAAGTTTTAATGACTCAGCGCTTGAGTCGCCGTTATTTTGGCGAAGGGATTGAAGTTGTCGGCGACAAAATTTATCAGCTCACTTGGACTTCGAACATGGTGTTCGTTTGGGATAAGAATACTTTTGAGCAATTGGGTACTCACTATAACTCCACTCAAGGCTGGGGCCTAGCTTACGATGGCGAGCATATAATTCTTAGTGACGGCACTGCGACACTCCAATTCATGGATACTGAAAACTTTGTTCCGCAGAAAAGAATCACCGTCACCTTTGCTGGTAATCCTTTAACAAATATTAACGAGTTGGAATATATTGATGGAGAAGTCTGGGCCAACGTCTGGCAAACAGATTTTATTGTCAGGATTAATCCAGAAGATGGTGTGGTTACTTCCTTTATCGATTTAACCGGATTAAGTAACGAAACTCAGTTAGGCAGTCGTGAAGCTGTTCTCAATGGTATCGCCTGGGATACAGAAAACGAAAGACTATTTGTAACCGGAAAGCATTGGGCTAATCTTTTCGAAATTGAGCTAGTGGAGCCCTAGTCTTCACAGACTTTTCATTCTTGTATGTGGTTACAGAAAAAAATCCAATTGTCTCCTAAAAACCGCGGCTTCCATCTGATAACCGATGAGATAACTAGTCAGTTTCCAGAAATGAGTATGGTAAAAGTGGGTATCGCACATTTTCTATTGCAACACACATCTGCTTCCTTAAGCATAAATGAAAATGCCGATAGCTCAGTACGTCGGGATATGGAAAGTCACTTAAATGAGCTGGCGCCAGAAAATGCTCCTTACTATGAACATACCTATGAAGGCCCTGACGATATGCCGGCCCACATCAAATCAGGATTGCTTGGTTCAGAGTTAAGCATACCAATCGGAAGTGGAAAATTACTGCTGGGAACCTGGCAGGGATTATATCTCGGTGAGCATCGTAACTATGTTGGATCCCGCTCGGTTGTTGTCACGATTCAAGGTATGGCAGCGGATGATTCCTGAGTTAGCTGTTAGTAAATCAAATCTGATCAAACTGATGGTCTTATTGGCAATTTCTGTTTTTCTCATATCATGTGAAACCATTGGTTATTACGGCCAGGCAACCCGTGGCCAGCTAGCAATCGTTTTTGGTCGAGAGGATATTCAGCACCTACTTAGTGATGCGGAAACGTCAGAGAAGCTAAGAGGCAAGTTTATCGAGGTCTTGCAGATTCGCGAATTCGCGGCGAATGACTTAGATTTGCCGGTTGCAAACAATTATTCCACTTATGTTGATGTAAACCGTGAACACGCAGTGTGGAATGTTTTCGCAGCCCCGGAGTTTTCAACTGACCCAGTTAACTGGTGTTACCCTATTGCTGGTTGCGTCGCCTATCGCGGTTATTTTAATGAGGCCGGCGCATTACATTATGCGGCGCAATTAGAAGATGAAGGCTTCGATGTGTATACCGGTGGTGTAGATGCCTATTCAACTCTCGGATGGTTCGACGATTCGCTGCTTAGCACGGTTATGTCTCGCACAAATTATCAATTGGCCGGATTAATTATTCATGAACTTGCCCATCAGGTAGCTTATCTACCTGGCAATACTACTTTTAATGAGAGCTTTGCCACAGCGGTTGAGAGAGAAGGGCTGCGCCGCTGGCTTCAAGCGACCAATCGTGCCAACACCATCGCGATAGCGGAAAGAGACCATAGTCGACAGCAAAAGTTTATTGATTTGGTTACGGAATTTCGGGATCAATTCACTGTACTTTATGAGCTGGAATTAAGTGACGCAAGAAAACGAGAAGACAAAACCGGTTTACAGAACCAGTTGCGCGAGGAATATAAAAATCTTAAAGCTAGTTGGAATGGCTATAGCGGATACGACAGTTGGTTTTCAAGATCATTAAACAACGCGCAATTGTCTACCGTTGGTTCCTATAATGACTATGTTCCATTCTTCAATAATTTATTGGAGCAGGCCGATGGCGTAATGCCAGATTTCTATGCCGAAGTGCAGCGTATAGTTGCTTTAAGCGAAGAGGAGAGAAATTTTTTACTGGAAAATTATTAAGTTAGTTTTCCAATCGGCGGCGAGTTGAATCCACCAGATTTACATAGAAATCCGAGTCGGGATTTCTTTCAGCTGCAGCTATATATTCAGAGAGAGCTTCTTCTAATCGTCCTTCTTGTTCCAGGATACGACCTAGGCTGCGAAAGAAAAATGCGTTGTCCGGCATAACGTCGATTCCGGCGCGATAAACATCGATAGCTTTATCGGCTTCGCCGGCATTGTTGTAAGAGTTGGCCATGATGTGAATCTGCGAATCATTGTTCGGGTCTAACTCAATCGCTCGTAAATCATAGCCAATAGATACTTCGAAGTTACGAGATTGTCGTTCGAGTTCACCTAGCGTGGCTACTGCAGCAATTAGAGCGGCAGTTTCGGCGTCTTCGAGTTCGATAAAACGAGCAAGTAATGGCTTGGTTTCATCATATCTTTCTAGGAAGTAATATGTATTCGCTAAATTGCGAATTGCTGCGGAATGGTTTGGGTCTGCGCTTATTGCTTTTCGATATTCTTCAATTGCTTCGTCATAGCGTTGCAAGTTGCTATAGGTGTTGCCTCGGCGAAACATTTTCTGTGCAAGCTCTGCATCAATAGTAGGGCCTTCGCGAGTAACGTTTAGATTGCCGTATCTTTCCAGAACATCACGGCTGGCTGAATCCTGGGCGTGGGCACTCTCGAGCATCATTACTGCTACCACGCTGGTATAAGCGAGCACATTAAACATTTTTTCAATCTTAGATTTCTTTTTCACAAACATTCCTGAGTGAAACCGCTGAAGAAGGTTGAACTATACCGCAGAGCTATAGTTTCTACTAGGCAGCGCCTGACGAGGGGCCGAAAAAATAAATAAAAAACGTATTAAAAACAGTAATTTACTAAGTAAGAACGATGGAAGGTAGGTCGCCATCGAGCCTGGCAATTCGTCCGATCGCCTTGGCATCCGAATAACCATATTCTCTTAATTCCTGCAGACATTCTTCGGCGTTTTCATCGGGAACCGAAGCAAGCAATCCGCCGGCAGTTTGGGGATCGAACAGCAATTCAAATTTTGGATCGTGAGCAAAAGCTTCATAATTGTAGATGTTGTTTGCTATTAATTTGTTGTCGTTGTGCAGCGAGCTGAGAATATTTTGTTGAAGCGTATCTAACGCGCCATTCAGCGGAGCTATATCACTCAAATTAAGTTCCACTTCGGCGTTTTTGGCTGAAAGCATCTCCATTAAATGTCCGGCTAGGCCGAATCCGGTAATGTCAGTGCAAGCAGTCGCGCTGTGATTTATTAAACATGCAGCCGCCTTTTTATTGGATTGTAGCATTTGCTCCAGAGCATTATGCATCCAGTTGTGAGATGCCTTATAGCGCATGTCTGCCGCTAACAGTGTTCCAGTTCCGAGTGGCTTGGTGAGAATTAAAATATCACCGCCTTGCATACCTCCTTTGGTTAATAGTTTTTCTTCATCAATAAATCCGTTTACACATAAACCAAAATGCAAGTCTTCTGATTCCGATGAATGCCCCCCAACTAGTGCGCAATTATGCTCATTTAGAGCTTCGGTACAAGAAAGCATAAGTTCTTTTAATTGCGCTCTACTGAAGTCTTTTGCTGCGAAGGGTATACCGACAACTGCCAGTGCTGAATGGGGCTCACATCCCATCGCGTAGATGTCACTCAAGCAGTGATTCGTCGCAATGCGGCCAAATATCCAGGGATCATTAACGAATGCTTTTATTTGATCGATGCTTTGAACAAGAATTCTACCGTCATCCAGCTTTATCAATGAGGCATCTTCGGTGGTTGCACCTGAAGTTAGAACATCGCCTCGATCAATTGTTGAAAGCTGTTGCAACACTTCTTGTAAAACATTGCTCGCTACTTTTGCACCACATCCTGCACAACGCAGGGCATGGCTGCGAAGCTGTTGTTCGGTTTGCTTGTCTACCAGTCCTTCAGCCAAATCTAATTGTGCATTCATTTCCGGTAGATCGGAGTACTTTTTAATAAATCTTGTATCTATGTTGTGTTTGATAGACCAGACGCTACGACCTTGAAAGAAAAAATTATTGCGAGAAGCGATTGCTGACTTATTACCCATGCTCAATAGTGCGAGGGCATGTTGTTGTGGTTTGTAGCGAGTCAGGGATTTGCCAGTTGCATAACGCACCAGATTCTTGGCCAGCGGAGGGCCCTGCCTAACCGCATAAACACCAGATTTTGGTCTCGGCTCACCTCGAATATTCGCCGCATCTCCCGCCGCGAAAACAAACTCGTGAGAAGTGGATTGCAGATGGCTGTTCACTTCGATAAAGCCGTTTTCCGTTAGAGCCAGTCCGCATTCTCCTGGCCAAGCAGGAATCGAGGCCCCGGTAGCATAGACAACCTTATCAGCGGAATATGTATTACCATTTTCACAAATCACTTTGTTCTCTTCAAATCCCGAGACATAGGATTCTAATATTACTTCTATATTGCGTTGTATCAGCTCGGTTTTTGCAAAGCTGCGAACTTTGGAATTGTGCATGGATAATAGTTCTTGGTCTGCGCTAATTATTTTTATGTTGAGCAAAGATTTTTCAGTGGTCTTTAGTTGCAGCTCTTGATGGATGCGAAATTGGGTTGCAAAAGCTAGTTCAACACTGGCTGGCCCGCCGCCGACAATGGCGATGGAGAATTCTTTATCCTGCTCCAGACTATGGATGGCCAGTTTAAGAGTCGAATCCCAATGGGAAAGAAATTCATCGATGGGTTTTATCCCGATTGCAAAATCATGGGCGCCAGGAATATTAAATGCATCCGGCTTAGAACCAATGTTGAGTGAAATCACATCGAATGAAATTGTAGGCCGATCATGCAATCCAATTTCTTTTTTTGTTAAATCGATTGACTGAATTTCTTCCTGAATAATTCGCGCATTTGCAAACTGAGCAAGAGGGCGTAGATCGATATGAATTTCGTCAAACTCATAGACCCCGGCAATGTATCCAGGTAAAGAGCCTGAATAGGG